>WNGJ01000854.1_pt1 | contig 28533 bp, 23 predicted proteins | sample 5400611 | NCBI WGS metagenome assembly WNGJ01 (sample SAMN13153375, study PRJNA577476) | soil metagenome | isolation source: 40 cm soil or saprolite under Garry oak tree replicate 1 | place: USA:California | collected 2016-06-15
CGGGTACGCATCCGGGTCGGCGGCCGCCTCGAAGGCCGCCACGCTGACCTCATGGGTCATCACGTGGTCCGGGTGCGGGTAGCCGCCCTTCTCGTCGTAGGTGAGCATCACGTGCGGCCTGAACTCGCGGATCGCGCGGACCAGCGGCTCGGCCGCCTCGGCCACCGGCACGAGCGCGAAGCAGCCCTCCGGCAGCGGGGGCTTGGGGTCGCCCTCGGGCAGCCCGGAGTCCGCGAACCCGAGAAAGCGCTGCTCCACCCCAAGGATCTCCCTGGCCCGCGCCATCTCGGCCCGCCGCACCGCGGCGATGTCGGCCTTGATCTCGGGTCGGTCCATGGCCGGGTTCAGGATGTCACCGCGCTCTCCGCCGGTCAGCGTGCAGACCAGGACCTGGGCACCCTCGCGGACGTAGCGCGCCATGGTGGCCGCGCCCTTGCTCGACTCGTCGTCCGGGTGGGCGTGCACAGCCATCAACCTGAGCTGGTCAACGTCACTTTCCAACGGTTCCAACGGTGATCTCCCTCGTCTAACCCCTGCTGGCCCCCGGGGGGAACGACTCCCGGAAAAACTTCTAGTGCCGAAACACCCGTTCGGCGGTGCGACATTCCCCGTTCCGGAGCAGTTGGCCCGGTGCTCCCATTTGACTAGAACGCTTTGGTCGCCGACGCTAGTTAGCCTCAAGGAGATTACCCCCGAGGACCGACCATGGTCCCGCGGACTGCAAGTCCTGCGCAGTACCTAGGAGTGCCCGTGACTGAGACGCGCGATGACAGCGTCACCTGGCTGACCCAGGAGGCGTACGACCGGCTCAAGGCCGAACTTGACCACCTCTCCGGACCGGGGCGCATCGATATCGCGAAGAAGATCGAGGCGGCCCGGGAAGAGGGAGACCTGCGCGAGAACGGCGGGTACCACGCGGCCAAGGACGAGCAGGGCCAGATCGAGGCGCGGATCGTCGTCCTGCAGCACATACTGGAGAACGCCCGCGTCGGCGGGCCGCCCCGCACCGACGGCGTGGTCGGCCCGGGCATGACGGTCACGATCCGGTTCGTCAAGGACGACGACGAGGTGACCTTCCTGCTCGCCTCCCGCGAGGAGAGCGGATCGCCGATCGACGTCTACTCACCCAAGTCGCCGCTGGGCGCCGCCATCACGGGCAAGAAGGTCGGCGAGAAGGCCACCTACTCGCTGCCGAACGGCCGGGCCAGCACGGTGGAGATCCTGGAGGCGGTCCCGTACGTGGGCGCCTGAGGTCAAAGATTAATAATCCCGAACGGGCCGTGGTGGCTGCCACCACGGCCCGTTCCTGCTGCTCCGAGGTTGCCGCCCGGTCAGGAGACGAGCTCTGGCTGCTGGCTGGCGGTCTCGCCGGCCGGCGCCCTGCGAGCGATCATCCTGGAAATGGCCAGCGACCTGATCCGCCCGCCCCGCTCGTAACCGACCGGGCCTCCGGGTCCTTCCCAGCCTGGCCGCAGCTCGGCCCAGACGACCTTGCCGGGCCAGCCTGGCACCGTGGTCCAGCCCCAGCGGTCAGACAGCGCCTGGATCAGCGCGAGGCCGCGTCCGTGCTCCTCGTCAGGCCGGGGTCGGCGGGCAGCCGGGGGCCTGGGGACACTGTCCCAGACCTCGATCAGGACGCTTGTCGGGTCGCAGGCCAGCCGCAGGTGCACGACCGGCAGGCCGTCCTCGCCGTACCTGGGCCGGGCCGCCTACCGCGGGAGGCGTGACCGGCGAGTCCGGCAACCGGGCCCGTCAGGGAAGGCGGCTATTCTGGTAGGTTTTGTTGGCTCCTGTGCCGCAGTTCTTCAGGCCCTTCTTGATGTAGTTCTCCCTATACATCCCGTAGGTGCCTTGGAACTTATGTTCGTGCTGCTGACTAGTGCATTTACCTTTTCGTCCTTCTGTGGTTAGATCACAGGCGGACCTTGTGGGTAGGTGCCCATACGTACCCGGCATGGCCCGCAGGGGGGGTTGGGTGAGCGATGTTTGGTTCTGCTGTCGCCGAAGACCGTGGCAACCGTCAGGCCGCGACGGCTATAGGGGCCGGGTCTGCCCAGGAGAGCATCCTGTCCCGGAGCCTCGTCCCTCGGCGAGGACGGGTCGCATACGCGAGTAGTAAGACAGCCGGAGTCGGGGTTACACCGCGGCTTCCATCCACGGCAGGCTGACCGTGCCGGACATCGTTGCCCGCCGTGCCGTCCGCTTGCTTACCTCTGGGCGGCCGGACCCCGCGGGGAACCACCCGCTGCGGTCTGCGGTCTTCGGCCCCGCTGGCGCCATGCGGGGTATGCGCGCCGCGGTTGTTCTGACGGCGATCGCGTCGCTCCTGACCACCGCGGCCTTCGCGGTAGTTCCGCAATTGCCCCTTACCCCTTCCCGGCAGGCGGAACATCTGGCGCTGGAGACGGCCGCGTCGGTGATCGCATTGCTGGCTGCCTTCCTGATATTCGGTCGGCTTCGCCGCCGCACCCGGCTGAACGAACTCATGCTGGCATGTGCACTGGCGGTACTCGCTCTGTCCAACCTGTTCCTGGTAACAGTGCCGATCGTGGCGGGCTGGGCGCCGGATGACCTGACTGTCTGGGCAGCGCCCGCTGCTCGTTCGCTTGGTGCCGTGTTGTTCGTTCTCGCCGCGTTCGTGCCGAATCGTCGATTGCGGCGGTCCGCGCTGGTGCTTGCCGCGGGTGCGGGTGGTGTGACAGCAGCACTACTGCTGTCCAGCGTCTTCGTCCCCGCGCTCGCTCGCCAGATGCCGCCTGGGATAATGCGTTCCCTCATGCCAGTGTCGCCCGCGCGGGCTGACCTGCACGTAATTCCGGTACAGTTCATACTGCAACTCGCGGTAGCGGCACTCTACGGCATGGCCACGATCGGGTTTCTGCGACGCTCCCGACGGCATGGCGATGAGTTCTTCGGCTGGCTCGCCATCGCCGGCGTGCTGGCCGCAGCATCGCACATCAATTATCTGCTGTATCCCGCCATCGACTCGCAGTCTGTGTACGCTGGCGACGCGTTCCGGCTTGCTTTCTACCTTGTTCTCCTCCTGGGATCGATGCGGGAGATCTGGTCCTACTGGCGTGCGCTGTCGGGGGCTGCGGTCCTCGAGGAGCGCCAGCGGATCGCCTGTGAGTTGCACGACGGGCTGGCGCAAGAACTTGCCTATCTGGCGCGCAACCTAGATTCGCTGAGCGAGGCGGCAGACGGTGACAGCCTGACCCGGTTGCGCCGGGCCGTAGAGCGTGCGCAGCGGGAATCCCGTCGAGCCATCAGGGCGCTGGCGGCACCCAGCGGCCAGCCATTCGAGGTCGCGCTCGCCGAAGCCGTGACAGAGGCCGCAGAACGCTACCACGTGGAACTGGACATGGATCTCACCTCCGACATCCGGTTGTCGGCCGCGCGGCGGGAAGCGCTCATGCGGATAGCCTGCGAGGCAGTCACCAACTCCGCTCGACATAGCGGGGCCAGCCGGGTCAGCCTCGAGCTGGAACGTGACGGCTCAGGTGTGCGGCTGCGGATCAGCGACAAGGGACACGGGTTTGATACCGCCGTTCCGGGTAGCGGTTTCGGCCTCATCTCCATGCGCGAGCGCGCGCACTCGGTTGGCGGAGAACTGCTCATCTTCTCCGCGCCTGGCCACGGCAGCGAGGTGGAGGTCGACGTTTGAGTACGAACACGAGACCGCTCAGGGTGCTGATCGCCGACGACCACGCGCCCAGCCGGGACGACGTACGGCGGGCGCTCGAAGGTGACGAACGATTCGAGGTATGCGCTTCGGTGGCCGATGCTGCCGAGGCCATCCAGGCAGCGGTACGGGAGCGACCGGATCTCTGCCTGCTCGACATCAGGATGCCAGGCAGCGGCCTCGCCGCGGCATGGGAGATCGCGGCCAGGCTGCCTCAGGCGAAGATCGTCATGCTCACCGTTTCCGATGACGACTACAACTTGTTTACCGCGCTGCGAGCCGGAGCCGACGGGTATCTGCTGAAGACGATGAACCTGCAGCGGCTACCGGACGCGCTCGACGGGGTGCACTCCGGTGAGGCGGCCATACCGCGGACGCTGGTCGCGCACGTGCTCGAACACTTCCGCGGACGCGAGCCTCGCTGGCGTCAACCCGTGGCAGAGGACAGCTTTGGTGAGCGGCTGACCAGCCGTGAGTGGGAGGTCCTCGATCTGTTGGCGCAGGGACTGTCAACCAGCGGGATCGCCCGGAGGCTGGTGCTGTCGGCCAGCGCGGTCCGGGTCCACATCGCCGCCGTCGTGCGGAAGCTTGGGGTCTCCGATCGCGCTGCCGCTGTTGACCTGTTCCGGCAGCGCGCAGACAACTTAACCGGCGGTCGCATGCGTCACTGCGGCACGGCAGGGACGCTCGGGAGTGGAGATGCCGACTGCGAGACTGCGGGTGCTGATCGCAGATGATCACGCTCCGATGCGGGCAGCCCTGCGCAGAGACCTCGAGGATGGCGGGATCGATGTGGTCGCAGAGGCCGGAACAGGCACCCAGGCCATTGACCAGGCGCTAAGCGTCCGGCCAGACGTATGTCTCATCGACATCCGGATGCCGGACGGCGGCGGCATCGCCGCAACTGAGACGATCCGCCGGTCGCTGCCCTCGACCAAGGTCGTCCTGATGACGGCGATTCCGGATGAAGAGGGAGCGATTGCCGCCGCCCGGGCCGGGGCCGACGGCTACCTGGCCAAAGACGTCGACCCCCGCAGGCTGCCCTACATCGTCAAGGCGGTCGCCGCCGGCCAGGCCGCCTACCCACGGCGGCTAATGCGCGCGCTGCTGCGAGCCGTCCGGCAAGCGACCTGAGCGCTTAGAGACCTGAACGCCCAGGTCACCTGACAGCCCGGCAAAGACGGCTATAAACTGTTAATTGGGAATTTACCCAAATCCGGTCCGGCGTTAAGGAGATTAATCAAAATTGCGGGACCGCTGAACATAGGTATCGGGATACCTGTTCGGCGGATGGGACCGTTAGCCGTGTGAGGGAAGTTGCATCCTCGGGTGCCTCCCGGCAGGCTATCTGTGGGAGCGATAAGTGAGACTTGAGCATCTGCAACAATCGACGGCTCCTCGCCGACGCGCCGACGGCTGCCCAGGATGCACGATGGCATCAGGTGCTGGTGTCCACGACGGTTACCGATGGCCCTAGTACCGCAGCGCCAATTACAGCATCACTCTCAGCCAAGGCGGCTAACAGTTAGGCCTTGGCATTTGCGATGGTCGGCACAGGTGAGGGGTGGGACGCCGTGTCCGTCGAAGTACACGAGGCTTCAGACGCCGTTCAGCAGTTGCGCGAAACATGTCATGACATGCGGCAGCCAGTCGGCAGCGTATTCGCGTTGGTGGCGGCAGCCCTGGCGGAGCCGGAGCTGCCGGACGCCGCGCGAGACCGGCTGAAGCAGATCGTCGGGCAAGCCGAATGGCTCGCCGACATGATCGATGACTTCCTGCATGCTTCTCGGCGGGAAGCAGACCGGACGCACTGGGAGACCGGCGGAACAGACCTGACGGAGAGCCGCCCGGACGTGGTGCGCATCGTCAGCGAGGTGATCGCCCCCGGGCGCCTGACCTGGCTCTGCGACGTGGCGGTAATCTCGCCCGCCGGGCCGGTCCAGTGCACCCTGCCCGCGTCGCTGCTGCGCCGCACCGTCTCCAACGTGCTGAGCAACGCGGCACGCGCGGCCGGGCCGTCGGGCACCGTCACGGTGGAGATCCGGCGGCGGTACAAGGGGCTGGTCCGGCTCGCCGTGGAGGACAGCGGGCCGGGCTTCGGCAACATCCCGACGGGTGCCTGCCTCGGCTTGTCGGCGGTGGCCCGCACCATCATCAAAGCTGGCGGAAGCATGGAATGCGGTCGCGGGCCCAGCGGCGGCGCGCGCGTCTGCCTCTGGCTTCCTTAACGGACATCGGCCGAGGGAGTGAAGGGACCGCGCCGATGCGACTTGTTCTCTGTGACGACAACCGGATCTTGTGCGAGGCGCTCGCCGCCGCGCTCGAGGGGCGAGGCCACAAGGTGCTGGCCATCACGACAACCACGGTGCAGGGGATCGCAGCGGTAGCCGAGCACCAGCCCGACGCCTGCCTGCTCGACCTGAAGTTCCCCGACCCGCCGGACGGCCTGGGCGCCGCCCAGGTGATCCGGCAGCGGCACCCGGGGATCGCGGTCCTGCTGCTGTCTGGCCTCATCGATCCGGCAATCCGCTCGGAGGCCATGCGGATCGGGGTCGAGGCGTTCCTGCGCAAGGACCAGAACATCGATCACATCGCCGACGCGCTGGACGTGATCGCCTCGGGCGGGGTGATCTTCGATTCCACGCTGACCGCGAGGCCGTCGCCGGCGAGGGGGTGGCGAACCCAATCCGCGTACGTGCTTACGCCGCGCGAGAAGGACGTGCTGCGCAGGATGGTGGCCGGCCAGAGCACCGCGCAGATGGCCCACGAGATGAAGATCGAGGTGAGCACGATTCGCACATATGTGAAAAACGTGCTCACCAAGCTCGGCGTGCACAGCCGACTCCAAGCCGCCGCCCTGGCCACCCGGGAGCATCTGCTGGGCGACTGGACGGAAATGCCCTCCGCGTAGGAGCCGGATCCGGGCAGGCCAGAGCACTCCCCCAATTGACGTAGGCACCCCCCGCACGCTGGGGGTTTTGCTCAAGGACACGGTAAGTGAGGCTCGCATCTAAAGGACACGGTAAGTGAGGCTCGCATCTATGGGAATTACCATCCTCATCGTCGACGCCGAACGGATTTTCGCCGAGGCCGTAGCGGCCAAGCTCGACGCCGAGCAGGATATGACGGTGGTTGCGACCTGCCGTCCGGATGGTAAGGAATCTCTGGAGATCGCAAGACGGACCGACGTCGTGCTGCTGGACGCGGATCTGCCCGGGGGCGCCGCCAACTCCCTGTGCCAGACCCTGACCAGCCTGGTTACGCCGCCGCGCGTGATCATGCTGAGTAATTCCTCGGAGCCGAAACGTATCGTGGCGGCGCTGCGAGCCGCGGCCTCGGCGTGGGCGCGCAAGGACGAGTCGTTCAACCACCTCCTGCGGGTGGTCCGCGGCACCGCGCGTGGGGAGACGTGGCTGCCTCCGGCCGAAACAGGCACCGTAGTGCGGATGCTGATGCGCGCACAGAACCAGCAGCAAGAACAGAACACGCTCCTCGCCGCGCTGACGCCGCGCGAACGCGAGATCCTGGCCTGCCTCGCCGACGGGGCCGGCCGCCGTGACGTGGCGGAACAGCTGTACCTGTCCGCTAACACGGTGCGCACCCACCTGCGCAACCTCATGGCCAAGCTCGGCGTGCACTCCACCCTGGAAGCGGTGGCGATGATCCGCCGGGGAGAGCTGCCCCCGGCCGGCCCGTAGTGCTGAGGAGCGCCAGGGCCAGCTCAGCCGGGGCCCGGAAGACGCTCGCCAGCGCGGCGATAGCCGCGGCTGCCGTGGTTTCCGGGTGCGGCGGCGTCCCCCGCGCCGACGCCCCGCCTGCCGTCTCGTGGAACAAGCACGTCACCGCCCGCCTGGTGCGGACGACGATCCCGGAGATCCTCGGTACGACGGTCGACGCGCTCGGCGGCGCCACCCGGTCAGGAGGCTGGTACTCCGGCGTGTCACTCGCCGACCAGCGGCGATGGGTGAACAGGAAGGTGGTGAGCGGTGCCGACCAGAGGCGACTAGTACCGCCGCCCGCCACCTGGGAGGGCGTGCCGGTGTTCGTGGAGGTCGACGACGCGGAGGCCGTCTGGATGGTGGACAACGGCGGCGTGCCGGGAACCGACCGGGACATCTCGGCGAACGTCTGCATGATCGGCCAGCCGCGCAGCAACCTTACCTGCATCCACATCGAGATCGACGGCCGCTGGAAGGCCCACGGCTGGGCCCCGCCTGACTTCCCGATGCGTACCCCGATCGACATCCAGGGCTACATGTACTGGGACAACCCGCACGAGTCGGAGGGCGACCCGGAGAACAGCGCGCCCAGCAACTACATCCTCGGGCACTACGAGACCGGATGGGAAATCCATCCGGTCTCCGCCTGGCGCCTGCACCGCGGCTGACCGCGCCCTGACCTTCGACATCGACACCTACAGCGAATACACCCTCGGCTATCAGCAGGCCTTGCAGCCTAGCGGTGTCAACGCCACCTTCTATGTCAGCAGCGGCACCGTGGGTGCCGCTGGTGTTCCACGAGGTCTGCTCCCAGACCGACGACCCCGCCGACTACAGCTATTGCACGAGCAGCTGGGCGCCGATCGAGCTGGACACGTTCAACGCGCTGCTCGACTGGCTGCAGAACGCCGGCCAGCCCGGCGGCGCGCCCGCCGGGGTGGTGGTGCAGACCGTCCGCCAGGTGGTCAACGGCTCCTGATGGGCGCAGGCGAAGTTACGCCAGATGAGGCTATCCGGTCGCCAGTCGGCTGGACAGGATTAGTGTGCCGTCGCCGTACGCGTGGTGTGAAGGTGCCCGCGCCGACCGGGAGGTAGATACCTCCGCGCTGGTTCCATCCCGCCAGGAAGGTGGTTGTCATGCGCAAACTGGTTCTGCTCAGCGGCTGCGTGCTGCTGGCCGCCGGCCTGGCCGCGGCGATCCCGGCGATCTCGGCCGCGCAGTCCGGCAAGCTCGTCGTGATCGTGGAGGAGAACGAGTCGTACGGCAACATCGTCGGCAACACCGCCCAGGCCCCCTATCTCAACCAGCTGATCAGCCAGGGAGAGCTGTTCACCAACTACACGGGGGTGGCTGACGGCAGCAACCCGAACTACCTGGGCATGACGAGCGGCCTGACCTCCGCGAAGTCCCCACCATCGCCGAACATCTTCCAGGCGATCGACGGCACCGGCGGCGCGCTGACGTGGAAGGAGTTCATGGAGTCGGAGCCGGGCAACTGCGGGAACGGGAACGGCCCCAATATTCCCGGCACCAGCGTCCCGCTGTACAGCTCAGATCATGACCCGGCCTACGCCTACCAGTCCAACACCACGTGCAGCGCCAACGACGTGCCGATGACCAGCAGCACCTTCAACCCGGCCAGCCTGCCCAGCTTTAGCTACATCGTGCCCAACCAGTGCGACGAGATGCACACCCTGCCCGGCGGCGGCCAGGCCTGCCCGGCCTACTTCGGCTCCAACAGCGGGAGCAACGTGATCACCATGGGCGACAACTGGCTGGCCCAGGTGGTTCCCCAGCTGCTGGCCCAGCCCGGCGTGACCGTGCTGATCACCTGGGACGAAGATTCGTCCACCACCACCCCGCCCATGCACGTGGCGGCCATCGAAGCCGGGGCGGGAGTGACGCCGGGATCCACGGACGGCACCGCGTACAACCACTACAGCCTCGAGGCCGGCATGTACAGCTACTTCGGCCTGGGCACCGCCCCCAACAACGGCGCCACCGCCACCCCGCTGCCCCTGTCCGGCTCCGGATCCTCTCCCAGCCCTACGCCGACGACGACCAGCCCGTCTCCGAGCCCGACCGGCACGTGCTCCGGGGGGATCACCGTCGATGCGTCCAGCCCGGCCGCCGTGCACAGCACGTACGGGGCCAAGACGCTGTCCACGGCGAGCTTCTCGCCGCCGGCCGGCTCGATGCTGGAGGTCATGGTGGACGCGCTGCACAGCGGGGTCACTGTGACGCTCTCTGACTCCAAGGGAGGGACCTACACCGCCGGGCCGCACATCCAGGGCACCACCCAGGCGGGGTCCATCTACTTCTTCCAGAGGTACCTGCCGAGTGCGCCCGGGTCGATGACGGTAACCGCGAGCCAATCCGGCAGCACCCTGGCCACCATATCGATGGCAGTCCAGGTGCTGGACAACGCCGCCCAGGTGCAGACAGGCGCCGCGTCCGCCACCACCACCGGCAGCGGCACCAGCCAGTACGGTTCCCTCACCACCACTCAGAACGGGAGCTGGACCTACGCGGTCATGGGCAACGGCGATGCAACCGACACCGTGACCCCGCTGTCCACTACGTCAAATGTCGATGTGTGGAACGACAGCAGCCAGTCGGGGAATTTCGCCGCCATGGGCCGCTCAGCCTCGGCAACCGGTACGCCCGCTGCGACTAACTTCGGCTGGACAGCCAACCACTCAGACAACTTCGTGTGGGCGGCGCAAGAGGTCCTGCACTGCTAGTTCCGCGCTGGACGGCCCAGCCAGGATAACCAGGCAAACTACGCCGGATGAGGGTGGCTGGCCGGGTAGGCTGCGGAGCAGCATTGGTGGACTACCAGTGTAAGGCCAGCGTCGCTGGGTGACTTCTAAGTGCGGCAGGGGGCGGACGGGGAAGCTGGAGCCGCGGACGGCCTGCTCTGTACGCCGCCTGGGACGACTGGAGGGGAGCCATGGTCCTTAGGTTCAACGGCAGCACGCGGAAGCTTGCCCGCACGCTGCGAAGGCATGCCCGGAGCGTGGCAGCGTCCTTTGCCGCCCTGGCGGCCGTCATCGGGTTCGTAGCGATCGCGCCCGCAGCCGGCGCGGCGACGGGCTCTCCGACATGCAGGCTGCGGTCAATGGCGGGGTCGCCAACGGCGGCGGCTGGAGCGTCTTCACCTTCCACCAGGTCTGCTCGCAGACATATGACCCCTCGAACTACAGCAGCTGCATTGCGGACTGGGGACCGGTGGAATTCGATACCCTCAACGCCCTCATTACCTGGCTGCAGAATGCAAGGATAGTCAGGCGGCGCTCCGGCGGGCGCCGTCATAAAGACTATGACACAGGTCATGCACGAGTCTTGACCTGCCTGGATCAAGAATTCCTTAGTCCGTAAACGACCGTGGAAGCCGCGGCTTCCACGGTCGTTTACGGCTGCAACGGCACGCCCGATCTCCCTTATCTTCCCGCCGGAGGGGATTACGACGGATGGGGGATGCGGCTGAATGCCGGCATGGATAGATTCGGTTACCAGCGGGTTAATTCCTGCTAAAACGGCTGGGAGCGGGGATCCCTCCATGGAGGTGCTCGGAAATTGTTGAGGCTCTCGGAGCAATCGGGTTTGCGAATTGCGGTAGTCGGCTGCGGCTACTGGGGCTCAAAGCACGTGCGCGTCCTCCAGGCGATTGATGACGTGGAGGAAGTCGTGCTCGTGGATAGCACGGAATCCCGCTTGCTCAGCCTCGCGAGAAGTTATAAGACCGCTCCCTGCTCGACCGCGTTGCGCCCGGTGCTGCCCGGCGTGGACGCCGTCGTCGTGGCGACCCCGCCGAGTACCCACGTGACGGTGGCGCTGGAGGCGATCCACGCGGGCAAGCACGTCCTGGTCGAGAAGCCGCTGGCTTCGACGGCGGCGGGAGCGCGGCGGCTGGTGGCCGCGGCAGCGGACGCGGGCGTGATCCTCATGGTGGGCCACACGTTCGAGTACAACCCGGCGGTGCGGAAGCTCCGCGAGCTGGTGCAGGGCCGCCAGCTCGGCGAGCTGTTCTACATCGACAGCGCCCGGCTCAACCTGGGCCTGTACCAGAACGACGTCAACGTCATCATCGACCTCGCCCCGCACGACATCTCCATCATCAACTACGTGCTCGGCCGCACGCCGGTCGCGGTCCAGGCCTGGGCGGCGCGTCATGCGCACCCCCGGTTCGAGGATGTCGCCTACCTCCGCCTGTTCTACGACGACTTCTTCGACGGACGGGGCCTGTCCGCCAACATCCACGTCAGCTGGCTGGACCCCTGCAAGGTGCGGCGGCTCACCGCGGTCGGCAGCAAGAAGATGGCCGTCTATGACGATCTCGCCGCCGAGGACCGGATCCGGGTCCTCGACAAGGGCGTCGACCTCCCGGCGGACGGGGACAACCTCACGCAGCCTCCGATGTCGTACCGGTACGGCGACATCCTGGTCCCGTTCGTGTCGCCGGACGAGCCGCTCGCCGTGCAGGACCGCCACTTGCTCGACTGCATCACCGGCGGCGCCGCTCCGCTGACGGATGGCGCGAACGGGCTCGCCGTGGTCGAGGCGCTGGAGGCGGCGGAGCTCTCCCGGCGGCTCGGGCGTCCGGTGCTGATCGAGGAACTCCGGGCCGACAGCCGCCGCACCGCCCCGTCTGCCAGCCGCGGGCACGTGCACGGCTCTCTTCGCCTCGTGGCGGCGTCGGCAGCCGCGGCGGACCCGGAGCCGTGATGAGCTACGAGGTACCCTTCACCGACCTGGCGGCGATGACGCGCGAAGTCCGTGCTGCCGTCGAGGCGGGCTGGGCCCGCCTTCTGGAATCGGGCCGGTTCATCGGCGGCGAGGCCGTCGAGGAGTTCGAGCAGGCCTGGGCGGCCTACTGCGGCGTGCCGCACGCCGTTGGGGTGGCGAACGGGACCGATGCACTGCAACTTGCCCTCAGTGCGCTCGGCATCGGCGCGGGCGACGAGGTGATCGTGCCGGCCAACACGTTCGTGGCGACGGCCGAGGCGGTCGTGCTGGCCGGCGCTACGCCGCGGTTCGCCGACGTGTGCCCCGGAACCCTGCTGCTCACCCCCGAGCAGCTGCAGGTCGCTGTCACGGACAGGACACGCGCGGTCATCGTCGTGCACCTGTACGGCCAGATGCCGGACATGGACGCGCTGTGCGCGGCGGCGGCCAGGGCCGGCCTCGCGGTCATCGAGGACGCGGCGCAGGCGCACGGGGCGACCTGGCGCGGCAGCCGGGCCGGGTCCATCGGCACGGCCGGCTGCTTCAGCTTCTACCCCGGCAAGAACCTCGGCGCGTTTGGCGACGCCGGCGCGGTGGTAACCGCCGACGCGGACCTCGCCCGGCGGATCAGGTGCCTGCGCGACCATGGCCGGGCGGAGGGCTCGCATTACCGGCACGAGCTGGTCGGTACCAACAGCCGGCTCGACGCGCTGCAGGCGGTCGTGCTGACCGCCAAGCTCGCCCGGCTGGACACCTGGACGCGGGCGCGCTGCCGCGCCGCGGCCCGGTACCGGGCCGCGCTCGCGGGCAGCGCGGCCCGGATGGTCGACGAGCTGCCCGGTTCCCGGGGCGGTTACCACCTCGCGGTGGTACGGGTACCGGCTCGTGAGCGAGTGAAGCGGCGGCTCGCCGCGATGGGGATCCAGACCGGCATCCACTACCCGGTCCCGTGCCATCGGCAGGCCCCGTACCGGAGTTTCGCGGCCGGCCGACTGCCGGCCGCCGAGGAGGCGGCGGCCGAGATCCTGTCGCTCCCGATATTCCCGCACATGTCGGACGGCCAGGTGGCCCGGGTCTGCGAGGCGGTCCATGAGGCCATAGCGCGGGAAGGAGCACAGGTTGCCTGACATCGCGATGGGGAAGGGCCTGCACGCGGATGCGAGCGCCATCATCGGCTACCGGTCCTCCCGGGCCGGACCGGCGGGCCTCGTGCTCGGCGCGGACGCGGTCATCCGCAGCGGCACCGTGATCTACCTCGGATCCCGCATCGGCGCACGGTTCCAGGCAGGCCACAACGTGGTCATCCGCGAGGAGTGCGAGATCGGCGACGACGTGTCGGTGTGGAGCAACTCGGTCATCGACTACGGATGCCGGATAGGCGACCGGGTCAAGATCCATTCCAACTGCTACCTCGCGCAGTTCAGCGAGATCGCCGACGGGGCGTTCCTCGCGCCGGGCGTGACGATCGCCAACGATCTCTACCCGGGGCAGGCGTCCTCGGCCGCGGTGATGTCGGGACCGGTGATCGGGGCTGGCGCGCAGATCGGCGTCAACGTGACGATCCTGCCGTTCGTCCGGATCGGCGCGGGATGCCTCATCGGGGCCGGCGCCGTCGTCGTCCGCGACGTTCCCGACGGAACGGTGGCGTTCGGCAACCCCGCCGCGGTACGGGGAGAGGTCCGCGGCCTGCGGGCGATCGAGGACCGGGTGGACGCCGTGGCCACGTCGGTGAGCCGCTACCGCCTCGCGGCGGGCGTTCCTGGCGTCTCCGCAGCAGGGATGGGGCCGCGATGACATTCCGCGATGTGCGCAGGCTGCCGCGGGCCGCAGCGCCCGCACGTCCGGCCGGCCCGGTGCCGGGCCGGCCGCTCACCGGGCCCGCCGCCCGGCTGCCCTGGGCGTGGACCCGGACGGGCAAGCCCCTGTTCGACGCGGTCCTGGCCTCGTTGTTCCTGGTGATCCTGTCTCCGCTGCTGGTGGCGGTGGCGCTGCTTATCAGGCTCACCACGCCGGGGCCCGCGCTGATCCGGCAGACACGCGTCGGCCGGGACCGCCGCCCGTTCGTGCTGTACAAGTTCCGCAGCATGTATACGGGCAGCTCCGACGAGGTGCACCGGCAATACGTCCGCAGGCTCCTCACCGAAGACCGGCCGCCGGCAGGCGGGCAGCAGGGGCTTTTCAAGCTCGAGGACGACCCGCGGGTCACCCCGATCGGCCGGCTGCTGCGCCGGACGAGCATTGATGAGCTCCCCCAGCTGCTCAACGTGATCCGGGGCGACATGTCGCTGGTCGGTCCGCGTCCTGCCCTTCCCTGGGAAGTGGAGATGATCGGCGAAGCACACGCCCAGCGCTTTGACGTCCGGCCCGGCCTCACCGGCCTGTGGCAGGTCAGCGGCAGGAGCAGGCTCACCATGCGGCAGGGGCTCGAGCTCGACGTCGAGTACGTCAGCAGGCTGAGCTTCGCCTTCGACCTCATGATCCTCCTCAAGACCGTGCCGGTGGTGCTCTTCACCCGCGGTGCCCGATGAGCGAACCGAAGGAGCCTGGCCGGCCCGCCGTCGGCACCGCGGTGATGACTGGCACCGCGGCACCGCCGGCCGCACAGTCCTGGCGGTCAGCGCCCGCGACGGGCCGGGCGGCAGGCGCGGGGTCGGCCGCGGCCGCCGGGGATTCCATCACCGTGGCGGCGTGGACGATCGTGAGCCGGGTCACCGGCTTGGCCAGGTTCGCGGTCATCGGCGCGGTGCTCGGTCCCACCTTCTTCGGCAACACCTACCAGTTCACCAACTCGCTGCCCAACCTGGTCTACTACGGGTTCCTGGCCGGCTCGCTGTTCTCCTCGCTGCTCGTCCCCGCCCTGGTCCGCCACATCGACGCCGGGGACCGCCGCGCGTCGGAACGGGTAGCGGGCGGCTTCCTCGGCATGACGCTGCTGGCGCTCGTGGCGATCGCCCCGGTGGCGGTCATCCTCGGGCCGCTGGTGCTCAGGTTCGCCGCGCTCGGCGCGGGCCCGCACATCGCCACGTCGGCGCAGGTCCAGATCGGGCGCCTGCTGATCATCATGTTCATCCCGCAGATCTTCTGCTACGGCGTGGTCGGCACCGCCACCGCGGTGATGAACTCCCGTCAGCGCTTCGCCCTGGCGGCCGGCGCCCCCGCCGTGGAGAACGTCGGGACGATAGCCGTGCTCCTGGCCACGGCGGCGATCTACGGCACAGGCACGAGCGTCACCAGCGTGCCGCCGGGCGAGATGCTGCTGCTCGGGCTCGGGTCGACCGGGGCGGTCGTGCTGCATGCCGCGACGCAGTGGTGGGGGGCCAGGCGGGTGGGCGTGACGCTGCTGCCGCGAGCCGGCTGGCGGGACCCGGAGGTCCGGGTGGTCGTCGGGCGAGCGCTGCCCTCGCTGGCCCAGGCGGGCCTGCTGGCACTGCAGGTGCTCACCCTGCTGGGCCTGGCGAACCGGTTGTCGGGCGGGATCGTCGCCTTCCAGATCGCGCTGAACTTCTACTACCTGGCCATCGCGCTCGGCGCCACGCCGGTGGCCCTTTCCCTGCTTCCGCGCCTGGCGCGGATGCATCTGGACGGAGACGCGGCCGGGTTCCGCGACGCGCTCGTGGGGGGATTCGCGCTCGGCTTCTTCGTGACCATCCCGGCCGCGGTCGGCTATCTGGTGCTGGCGGTACCGCTCGCCAAGGCCGTCTCGTTCGGCAGGATGGGCGCGAGCGGCGGGGCCATGGTGGCCGTCTGCCTCGCGGCCCTGTCGGTGGCCGTGGTGGGCCAGACCGCGTTCATGATCGCCACCTACGCCTCGTATGCCAGGAAGGACACCCGATCACCGCTGCGGTCGATGATCGTGCAGGCCACCGTGTACCTCGCCCTGGCCAGCGCCGCGCTGTTCGTGCACGGCCGGACCGTGCTCCTGGTGCTGGGACTGGCACTGTCCGCGGCGGTAGCCGCGGCCGCGTGCCACCTGACGGCGCGGCTGTGGCGGGACCTGTCCGGCCACGGGACACAGCGGCTCGCGCCCTCGCTGGCCAGGTTCGCGGCCGGCGCGCTGGTCATGGCGGGACCCGCGTGGCTGACGGCCACGGCCGTTCAGGGCTGGCTCGGCAAGCCCTTCGGCTCGAGGCTCGGCGTCGCCGCCGGGGCGGCGGTCGGCTGCGCGGTTTACGTCGGCGTCCAGGCGGTACTGCGGACCCCGGAACTGCGGTTGCTGACTGCCGGGCTGCGCCATGCACGCGGCAAAGCCAGCCATGCGGCCGCCGGTCTCGGCGACGGCGACACGGTCCTGCCCCCGATGACGCCGATCAGGCTCGGGCGGGAGCGGGCTCCCAGTCCGGCCCTGCTGTCCCTCGACGGGGCGCGGCTGCGCAGGCGGTCGAGCCACTGGCTGGCCATCCCCTCGCTCGCCCTGGCGGTGGGCGGCGGCGTGCTGACCTCGCTCCACCCGACCATAATGCTCGTCGTCATCATCGTGCTGGCGGTGGGCGCCTGGGTGTGGGTGCGGCCGGCGCTCGCCGCCTACCTGGTCATCACGCTGACCCCGCTGACGGTGGGCATCAGCCGCGGCTCAGCGCTCCCGCTCATCCGGCCGAACGAGGCGATCGCCCTCCTGGTGGGCGCCACGCTCGCCCTGCGCGGGCTCTTCCGGCTGCGCACCGGCTGGCGGACCTGGCTGCGGCTGGACCGGGTGGAAGTGGCGATGCTGCTCATGGCGGTGACCAACTCGGTCATCCCCCTGCTGTGGATGATGGTGCGGGCCGAGCCGATATCAATGGACGACCTGCTCTACTCCCTGGTGCTGTGGAAGCTCCTCGGCCTGTACTCCATCGTCCGGTTCAGCGTGACGACCGACTCACAGGTCCGCCGGTGCCTGCGGCTCTCGGTGGCCGCGGCGTGCGTGGTCGCCACGGTGGCCATCGTGCAGGCGCTGGGCAGGTTCGGGGTGTCGGGGTTCCTCGCGCACTACTACTCCACCACGAACAACGGCGTGATCAGCGGGCTGCAAAGCACCAGGGGAAGCTCCACGCTGGGCCTGCCGGCGGCCACCGCCAACCTGATGATCTTCAACCTGGCGATCGTGGTCGGCCTGTGGACCCGGGACCGCCGCCACCGGCCGGCCCTGCTGGTCGCCGGATTGCTCTTCACCATGGGGGCGCTGGCGGCCGGCGAGTTCTCCAGCGCGATCGGCCTGGTGATCGGCATCGTCTGCGTCGCCGCGGTGGCGAAGATACCGAGGCTGCTTACCGTCTTCATGCCGGGCGCGGCCATCGCCGCGTATGCGCTGCGGCCGGTGATCGGCAGTAGGCTGAGCGGCTTCCAGTCCGCGTCCGGGGTCCCGTCGAGCTGGACCTGGCGGCTGCAGAACCTGCAGAACTATTTCTGGCCGAAACTATTCTCCGACTGGAACTGGGTGTTCGGCGTCGAGCCCGCGGCCCGCATCCCGGTCGCCACCCAGATCAACGGCTTCGTATGGATCGAAAGCGGTTACACCTGGCTACTGTGGGGAGGCGGAATCCCGCTGCTGGCCAGCTTCGGCTACTTCGTCTATGCGGTGGCGCGCCGGGGCTGGCAGGCGGCGCGAGGCGGGCGTGACGCCCGGAGTGTGGCCGGCATCGCGGTGTTCGCCGCGGTCTGCGTCATCGCCGTCCTCATGGTCTTCGATCCGCACCTCACCTACCGGGGCGCGGCGGACGCCTTCTTCTTCCTTCTCGCCTTGGCCGCGCCCAGGCAGGGTCCCGGGCAGGCAGGCAACCAGTACCAGGCTTCTCAGCCAGCGATGGAGGTTGGCCGTGAACACGCATAACACGATTGGCGGCGACAACGGGCACGGGGGGCGGCCCGGCACGTTGTTGCCGACCGGACGACCAGGCCGCCACGCCGACACCATCCGCCCCAAGGTCGGCCCGAGTCCCCGGCTAGCCGGTCTCACCGCCAGGCAAGCCGCGCAGGAGCCGGAGTCACCGGGCTCGTGGCCGCGTTTCCTGCTGAAGCATGCCGTGTGGATCCTGGTGATCACGATCGCGGCCCTGGCCGGTGCTCGCGTGCTGCTGCACTCGCAGACGCGCATGTACAAGTCGCAGGCGAGCGTGGTCGTCCAGCCGCCGGGCACGCAGACCGGCTCCCTGCAGGCACCGGACATGGCGACGGAGAAGGGGATCGTGTCGTCGAACGTGGTCCTCACGATCGCCGCCCGCGCCCTGCATCTGCCGACGGATCAGCTGCTCAATGGCCTGTCCGTCGCCTCACCCGGCAGCACGTATCTGCTGAATATCGCCTATTCCGGCCCGAATAGGTACACCGCCCAGCAGCGGGCGGAGGCCATCGCGGAGGCCTACGTGGCGTACCGGACCCCGAAGCCGGCGCCGGAAAGCAAGAGCAGGAAACCCACCACGCCAGTGGTGACCAAGACGCCGACCGCGACGCTAATCACGCCGGCTTCACTGTCCACGTCCCCGTCCAGCCCGAAGCCTCTCCTGGACTACAGCATCGCCGTGCTCCTCGGGCTCAGCCTGGGCATCGGGACCGCGGCGATCCGCGACCGCCTGGATGACCGACTCCGCGGCCCGGCCGACCTCGAGGAGCGGACCGGAGCGCCGCTCCTGGCGCTGGTCCCCGCCTTCTGGGCGGCCGGGCGGAGGCTCACCAGGAAGCTGGTGGTGGTCAGTTATCCCGAGTCCATCGTCGCGGACGGCTACCGTGGCCTGCGGGCCCGCATCGTGCAGGCGGCGGCCACGCTGGACGCGAAGACGCTGGTCGTGACCAGCCCGGCCCGGGAGGACTCGGACACGGTCGCGGCGAACCTGGCGGTCGCGCTGGCGCAATCCGGGCATTCCACGGTCCTGCTCTGCGCGGACCTGCGATGGGGACACGCGCACCGGCTCCTCGGGCTGGAAGACACCGCAGGCGTCACCGAGATCCTTGACCGGCAGGCGTTTCTCGCCAAGGCGGTCACGCCCACCGGCATCCCGGGACTTGAGGTGCTCCCGGCCGGCGCGCCTCCGCTGGACACAGGGGCCATGCTGCAACGGCCCGCCTTCCGCACGATGCTCGGCGTGCTGACAGACCGGGCCGATTTCGTAGTCATTACTGCTCCGCCGGTGCTGGCCAGCGCGGACGCCCAGATCCTCGCTGACCTCGCGGACATGACCCTTGTCGTGGCGGACGCCCGCCGCTCCGCCCGCGCCCAGGTGCAGACCGCGATGCGGGAACTGGCGCCGGTACACGACAAGATCGTCGGCTGCGTGCTCACCGGCGTGGGGAGGCGCCGATTGCTATGGCGGCTCCGGTCGCCGATCCATGCTGGGAACGGCCTCCTCGCACGGCATGACGGCCCGAAGGGCGGCGATGAGCCTGCCTACCACGGCGACGAGAGTGATTCTCATCCGGCGAGCGCCGACCCCGCACCAGGACAGACACCCACGGCGACCACAGACGAACCTGACACCGCAAGGGAGGATAGCTAATGACTAACCAGCTCATCGAGACCGGAGCCCGGCCGACCGCAATGCCGACGGACGTCTGCCGGCTGTACCTGGTCCGGCACGGGACGACCACGATGAACGTCGAGAACCGGTACCGCGGCCGGCGCGATATCCCGCTCGACGCCCAGGGTTACCAGGACGCCGTGGACGCGGCTCGCCGCCTGTCGGCGGTCGGCTTGGCCGCCGTCTATACCGGCCCGCTGCGCCGCACGATAGCGACGGCGCAGATCATCGCTGATGAGGCGCGGGTACCCGACATCCGGATCCTTCATGGGCTGAACAACGTGGACTACGGCGCCTGGGAGGGAATGACGGCAGAGGAAGCGGCCATGTTCGACCCCGAGGCGTTCGGGCTGTACCGCGGGTCGCCGAGCCGCGCGGTATGCCCGGTCGGCGAGCGGCTGAGCGACGCGCAGCAGCGGATGGTGGCCGCGCTCGCGCTCATCGGGTCACGGCACGCCGGGGAGTCAGTCGCGGCGGTCACGCACGCGGTGATGATCCGGCTGGCGGTCGCGAAGCTGACGGGCATCGACGATGAGAGCTGGCGCCTGCCCGTAGGACGCGGTTCGCTGACGGAGGTTCATATCGCCCACGGTGAACTCCGGTTCGCGGGCCTTCCAGACGGCGGCCAGGCCGACGAGGCGCTGGCCGGTTCATCGCATCTTCCGGCATGATGGCCGTCTCGCCGGCGGTCCGGCCAGGCACCGGGTGTGTACGCATGTTTCCGAGTGGCCAGCCGTGTATCTGCCGCTCGCACGGCGCAAGAAACCGGGGCCGAGCCCGAGGTGATCAGTTCGGACACCGAGTGAGTTGTGGCTGCGGCCCGGTCTTCGAGCGGCTGAGGCAGCGGGCCGAGCGCGCCTACCGGACGTTCAGGTAACCAGGTCAGCCTGTTTGTTTCCAGGGGAGGAATTGTGCCTGTCATCACCGCGATGCCGCCGCACGGCGGATCGCTGGTCAACCTACTGGCGGACCCGGGCCGCGCCGCAGAGCTCACCCGGAGGGCCGCCCGATGGCCGAGCTGGCGGCTGCACCCCCGCCAGCTATGTGACCTGGAGCTGCTCGCCTGCGGCGCCTTCTCGCCGCTGCGGACCTTCCTCGGCGAGGACGATTACCACGCGGTCTGCGACAGGATGCGTCTGGCCGATGGCATGCTGTGGCCGATCCCGGTCGCGCTGGACGTGCCGGGGGAACTGCTGGCGGTCGCGGGGCCGGGAAGGTCGCTGGCGCTGCGCGACGGACGAGGGGCGCTGCTGGCGGCGCTGCACGTGACCCAGGCGTGGCGCCCGGACGTCGCGGCCGAGGCGGCGGCGGTCTTCGGAACCACCGATCCGGCCCACCCGGGGGTGGACCACCTGCTCCACCGGGCCGACAACTGGTATGTCAGCGGCGAGCTCGAGGCGGTGCGGCTGCCGGAGCACCGGGACTTCCGCCAGTTCCGGCACACGCCGGCGCAGCTCAGGGCGGAGTTCGCCCGGCGGGGCTGGCACCGGGTCGTGGCTTTCCAGACGCGTAACCCCATGCACCGGGCGCACCAGGAGCTCACGCTGCGCGCCGCCCGTGAGGCCGGCGCCAGGCTGCTGATCCATCCGGTGGTGGGGGTGACCAAGCCCGGTGACATCGACCCCGGTATCCGGGTGCGCTGTTACCAGGCGATTCTGCCGGGCTACCCAGATGGGGCGCTGCTGTCCTTGCTGCCGCTCGCGATGCGGATGGCGGGGCCACGTGAGGCGCTCTGGCACGCGATCATCAGGAAGAACTTCGGCGCGACGCACCTGATCGTGGGCAGGGACCATGCCGGGCCCGGCCCGGCGTTCTACCAGCCGTACGCGGCGCAGGAGCTAGTACGCCGACACTGCCGCGAGCTGGGCATCCAGGTGATGACCTTCCCGCGGCTGGTCTACCACGCCGACACCGGCAGGTACCTGCCGGAAGACGAGGTACCTCCCGGCGCCCGGGTGCTCACGATCTCCGGCACGCAGCTGCGGCAGCGGCTGGCCGACGGCGACGAGCTCCCGGGCTGGTTCATGCCCCCGGAGGTGGCGGCCGTGCTGCGGCGCAGCTACCCGCTGCGGCCCGCGGCCAGCGCCGTCGCACGGCACCAGGACGGCGATGCGCTGCTCACCGCTGGTTCGGTGGCCGCGAAGGAGCACACGTGCGCGCGCGCATGACCGCGGGCGTGGACCGGTCGGCCACATCGGCTCTATCGGCCACCACTTCAGGACCGGCTGCCGAGCCGAGCCGGGCAGCGCTGCGCAGACCTTCCCCGACCCTGCCGGGCACGGCGTTTCCGGCCCGCGTTCTCATCATCGTCGAGAATATCCAGGCCGCCATGGACCATCGTGTCATGAAGCAGACTCCTGCCGCAGGAAGAGGTGGTCACCATGGCGGGCATGCGGTCTGCCCGGATGGCATCCGGGCTACGGGATTCACGGCGCTCGCCCCAGGTGTGGGCCGCGCTGGCGGCCGTGGTGGCGCTGGCGGCAGCCGGTTGTACGGGCCCGGCGCGCTTGCCCACTAGGCCGGCTGTCCGCCTCGTCCCGCCGGGGAACTGGAGTTCGCTGCCGTCAGGTACGACCTGCAAAGGCAGGATCCACTACTCGACCTGGGAGCCGCGTCCCGGCAACTTTAAGCCTAATCATGTGATGCCGAACCCAGCGGCGGTCCATGCCGCGCTCGCCGCCCGCTCCCGGGCGGCTGGCGGCGCTGACCCCCGCTGGGACAGCTGGCTGCTGCCCCGCGTCGACGGCCAGTTCACCGGCACCACCGACGAGATCTTCCAGTGGGCGGCCTGCAAATGGGGGCTGCCTGCCGACATGATCCGGGCGGTGGCTTACCGGGAATCCCAATGGTACCAATACGAAACGTACCCATCTGGGCGTTGCCTGCCCGATTACGGATGCACAGATCTTTTCTCCTCCGCGACAGCTGATTCGAAAATGTATTGCAACAGCCTAGCGGCCCACGGTTACGACTACCAGAAGGACTTTGGCTCCGGCATCTGCCCCAAGACATTCTCCATCGTGAGTGTGATGTCCTGGCAGGACCCCTCGTGGGGGCAGAAATGGCCCGGATACCAGAACGGCACCTTCCCCTTCAACCGTGAGTCGACCGCCTTTGCCGTGGACTACTACGGCGCTTACCTGCGCGGGTGCTATGAGGGGTGGAGTTACCTGGGGACGAAGACGGCCGGAGACATCGACGGTTGCATAGGGTCCTGGTACTCAGGAGCCTGGCACGATCGCGCCGGTAATGCCTACGATCAGCGGGTGCGGGACGCCATGGGCACGCGGCCCTGGTTGACCCGGACATTTGCCACCCAAGGGCCGGCGTGCAATGCCCGCTACGGCTGCCCTGGCGCTAATCCACTGTAGCTGTGTGCAATTGAGAGGATAGAGCAACTTCGACGAAGCTTACTCGTCCGTGACGCCGGCGAGACGCTCAACGACCTCCGCGAAACCCGTCATCGCTTCTTCGCGCACGACGACGTACGACACGAGGAGCTTCTCGCGAAGCATCCGAAGCCTCTCCTCAATAGCCTGCGTGCTGCCTATGAGAAAGAAGGGCGAATTCGACACCGTTTCCTCGTCCAGCCGGTAGGCTCGTGCCACTTCCGCAACCGTCGCCCGGCTGTGAGGGGTCACCACGACCTTGAGAGGGAAGAGGTTCACCTCGATGTGCGCCATGCGCTCACCAGCCGATTCAATCAGATGCCCGACGGTCTCCTCGGCGGCTTTCATCGACACCGACTCGGCCGACAACGGCCCTGCTCTCAAGGCTGGATTGATACCGGCGATGTTTGCCTCCGCTGCAGCAAGCGCCATGATGGCTCTGCTCGCTCCGCCGACTATGAAGGGAGGATGTGGGCGCTGCTTTGGCTTGGGCAAGCCTTCGAGGTTGGCTATCGTATAGTGCTCCCCGGAAAATGAGAACGGCCCGTCGGCGAATAGCCCTTTCACGACCGCGATCGATTCGCGAAGCCGTTGAACCCGGACCGGTCCCTTGGGGATGCAGAGCCCTATCGATGTGTAATCGCTTTCCTTCCATCCGGCACCGATGCCCAGCTCCAGGCGACCATCTGACAACACGTCGAGAGCCGCCGCCTCCTTGGCCAGGACCGCGGGATGGCGCAGGTCGTTCAGCAACATGAGCGTGCCGACCCGCAGCAGCGACGTGGCTGAGGCGAGCGCCGACGCCATCGCGAACGGACCATAGCCCGTGTCGAGATGCTCGCTAACGAATACGGTGGAGTAGCCGAGGCGTTCAGCCCGCTGAGCCAGTTCGGTGCAGGCGCTCGGAGATTCCAGCGACTTGAGCCACGCGCCAAAGCGAAACGCACGTGCTATCGGGGGCGCAGCGTGAACCGGACTGGCTTTGCTGGATTCCATCATGGTCGACATCCCGGAGATCGAAATCGATGAACATACCTTGTCGCGATGCGCATGATCACGTCCCGTGTCGCGCCGGCGCGAGGAGGCGCTCATAGACTCCTAGAAACGCCTCCTCCTGTCGCTCCCAGGCATGAGTTTCCTCAATCCGGCGCCGGCCGAGGCGGCCCATCTCCGCACGGCGGGCGGGATCGTCGAGCAATTGACTGATCGCCAGGGCAAAGGCTGGCACGTCACCAGGTGAAACATACACGGCGGCTCCGTCCGCCTGTGCCCGGTGCTCTTCGAGATCGAAGGCGACGATCGGAACACCGAAGGCCATGTACTCGAGGCACTTTACCGTCGCGATATCCTGCGTGGTCGGCTCGAGGCCGAGATCGGCGGTGGAAAGCTGAGCGAAGCAAGCATCCTGTTCCAGCCATCCGGTGAACGTCACCCAATCGGCAATGTCAAGCTGGCTCGCCAACCGGCGCATCTCCGGCAGGACCTCGCCGTCGCCGATGAAGGTGAAGTGACAGTCCGTCCTGCCGAGTTGGTAGACGAGATGATGGACTGCGCGCAACGCGAGATCCACCCGGTCCTGCGCCCCCATGACGCCGACCCAGCAGACAAGGAAGGTCCGTTCGTTCTTGAGCTCGGGCTGAGCAGGTCTGGGCCTCGTCTTGGCCAGCCGGGGGCCGTTTCCCACGATGGTGATAGATGTCGCCGGCACATCTCCCCGCTCGGAGATGATCCGCCTGTGGCCTTGGCTGATGCAGAGAACATGATCGGCGGTCCGCCACGACGCTCGTTCCAGTGCTCGGAGGATCACCATGAGGAGACCTGTGTCCTGCCCGTAGCGTTCGGTGTACAGCTCCGGGGAGAGATCTCTCTGGTCGACCACAAAGGACCGGCCCAGGAGCTTGAAGGGCAACGCCAGCAGGAAATGGGTGTCGGGTGGATCGCCCGCCTGAACTATGTCGAAGCCACCTTTGAAGTAGGCCACGACGGTCAGCCGAGCCGCCGCGAGCAACGAATAGGCGTACTCGTACACGTAGGACAACCGCCGCGGGGACTCGGTGGGCGGGCGGTACTCGTACAAGTCGAGCCCTTCCATGCTCCGGAACGGCTCGTTGTCGGCGTCACGTCTGCACACGAACGAGACCTTCCAGCCGGCTGCGAGCAGGGCTAGAACCTGCTTTTTTGCCCGGTGATCGCGCCCGAGAGCAATGTTCTCGGTGACCATGAGCACCCGCCGTGACCTGGCGCGGACCGAGCTGGGCTGTCGAGAGTGCGCCCACATGGTCAGAGCACCCGGCCCCACGAATGCGCGCGCCCAACTCGACCCACTTGGGGCCAGGCAGGGGCCAGCACGAACGAAGCGGTGGGGACCAACCAAGCTCGTCGCATGAAGAAGAGCCTTTCCCTATGTGATCGTGATAGTGATAGGTGCCGACGTGGCCGAGAGGCTCACCGAGACCGTGCTCCAGTACCATTCCGCGGAGCAGGCGGCGCCGTCACATGACATGGTGGTTCGTGGGCGGCGTCGGATCAGGACCCATTGATGACCTGACGGACGGTATTCACGACCGTTCCGGCGGGCGCCCCGCCGGGCTGGCCGGCGTTCTGCAGCCAGGTGAGGAACGCGGTGAACGTGTCAAGCTCGATCGGCGACGCGGCGTCGCTCGTGCAGGAGCTGTAATTGGCCGGGTCATAGGTCTGCGAGCAGATTTTGTGGAAGGCGAGGGGCACCCAGCCACCGCCGTTCTGCGCGGCACCGATCACGGAGTTCTCCAGGAAGGAGAGCGAGAGCGCGGCCGGGGCGGTGCTGTTGTAGGGCGTCCGGACGGCGTAGAGGTCTTTCGGCGGCATCGTCTCCGCGTACACCGGCCCAGCGCCGGCGCCATTGTTGTCGAGGCCCCCGGTCCTTCGTGCGTTGCTGAAGCCGCAGCTCTGCACGATCTGTTCCGCGGTTGAGTCATAGGCGCCAAAGGGGTAGGCGAAGCTGACCGGGTTGAAGCCCTGCTGCGCGAGAGCCTGGAAGCTGCCGCACACCTCCGCGGTCTTTTGCTGCAGGGTATAGGACGAGCTGGTCATATTGATGTGGTCGACGGTGTGGCCGCCAAGCTCGTTGCCGTTATTGTAGAGATCGCTCAGCTGGGACGAGGTCACCCCATCGTTCCCCGAAGAATTGTTGTCCGTCCACCCCGTGACGATGTAGAAGGTGCCGTGCATGCCGAGCGGCTCCAGGCCATGCAGGAACCCGACGCTGTACTGGCTCTCAGTCCCGTCGTCGAAGGTCAGCGAGACCACGATCGTGAAGTTGATCACCTGCGTATTGACCTGCTCGGCGTTGCCGGCCAGGTCGGTGGAGAAGAACTTCACCGTGGTGTTCTGCTTGACCGTGAACGGCCCGGTGTACACGGTGCTTGAGGTGGTGGGCGTGGACCCGTCGGTGGTGTAGTAGGTCTTGTCGACCCCATAGCCGCCCGCGTTGTCGGTCGCGGTCAGCGTGACCGTGACCGGCGCGGTATACCCGGTACTGCTGCACGACGCCCCGTTACACGAGATCGTGGTGGTCGGCGGTGTGGTGTCCGATGACGACTGCTGCACCGTGATCGTCTGGGAGTGCGCGGTCTCGGCATGGCCCGCGTTGTCCCACGAGGCGTACCGCACGGTCGCCGTGCTCGCCACCAGGAAGGCGCCGGTGTAGGTGGGGCTGGACAGCGTGGGGGTCGAGCCGTCGGTGGTGTAGTGGGTGCTCGCGATCCCCGAGCCCGTGTCGGTGGCGGACAGCGTCACGGAGACCGAACCCGTGTAGGTGCTGGACTGGCACGGTGCTGCGTTGCAGGCGATGGTCGTTGCCGGTGCCGTGGTGTCGGAGCCGGTGATGACGCTCCGCGCGGTGCTGAGCGTGGCACCGGCGGGGGCCCCGCCCGTCTGGCCGGCGTTCTGCATCCAGTCCAGGAACCCGTTCACCGCGTCGAGCTCAACGGGACGAGAAGAGCTGAGGCAGCTGGTGTAGTTGTTCGGGTCGTAGGTCTGCGAGCAGACCCGGTAGAGGATGATCTGCACCCAGCCTCCGCTGTGGGAGGCCGCCGCGTTGACCTCGGCCTCCATGTCGCTCAGCTGGGTCTCCGTGCTGGCGGAGGTGGGAGGGACCCAGGCCCTGGTGGCGAAGAAGGTAGCGGGAGGGATCGTCTCCGCATACGTCGGCCCGCTGGCGGACACGCCACCCGCGCCGCGCCCGTTGCCGTATCCGCAATTCTTGACGATCGTCTGGACGCTTGAGTTGTAGGCACCGCCAGGATAGGCGAAGGCTACGGGGCTGAGGCCGTGCTGGATAAGGGCTTGACGGTCGTTGCAGACCTGGGAGGTCGGGTTCGGGTCGGTGGTCAGATTTGCCGAGTTGACCGTCTTGCCGCCCACATCGTTCCCTGCGGAGGCAAGCGACGTGACCTGCGTCCAGCTCATGTTTCCGCTGTTGCCGATCGTGCCCGACTTGACGAAGAAGGTGGCGTTGACGCCATGCGGCTGGAGGGCCCTCTGGTAGGCGAGGGCGTACTGGCTGGCGCTGCCATCGTCAAACTCCACACTGACCACCGTCTGGCCGGCCGCACTGGCAGGGGACATCGCGAGCGGTGTGAGGACCGACACCAGCAGGCCTAGCAGCGCGGCGCGCGCACCCACCCGCCTCAACGTGCCGGTGTTACGTTCGAACCGCCCATCCCCGATGCAGACACGAGAGCACGCAGACATCCACCGGCGCATGATTCCCCCATTCCGCATTCAGCCTATTTCTTTCTCTCTGAAGGTTTCTAACCTAGCATCGCGGGAACTGGACAAATTCCCCCATCGGCCGTAGCTGGCCTACGCACAGTGCGGTATGACTCGGCGGATACCAATCAGTAGAGTCGACATCGCCGATATTCGGCGCCTTGCGTTGGTTTGGTGTAAGTCCTTGTGGCTCACAAGCCACGAGGGATAACGCGAGGACCAGTGTGCTCTTTCGCTCCCCGAGGCGGTGATGCATGGTTCAGACTCACTCCCGTATCCCTGGGGTAGCCCCAGCGAGAGGGGGCCGTCTCAGGCACCTGGCTCGCACGCGGATCTCGGAACATCCCACACTGTATCTGCCGGTTGCGCGCAGGAAATACCCAGGCACAAGGCATCTGCTGTTGGCGCGCAGAAACTACCCCGGCACATCCCCCGAGGTCGTCAGCTCCGAGACCGAGGTGGTCATCGACGGCTACACACGGTGCGCGACAACCTTCGCGGTATTTGCGTTCCAACTTGCCCAGGAGCGCCCTGTGAGGGTTGCCCACCATCTCCACGCTCCTGCGCAACTGATCGCGGCCGCGAAGATGGGGATCCCGGTCCTCGCGCTCATCCGGGAGCCTAGGGAGGCTATTCTCTCGCAGCTGATCCGGGAACCCGGCATATCTGCGCGAGGTGCCCTCGTTGCCTATGCGCGGTTTTACTCGTCGCTAATGCCATATCGATCTCACATGGTGGTGGGTCAGTTCGACGAGGTGACGCAGAGCTTCGGATC
>WNGJ01002634.1_pt1 | contig 28529 bp, 28 predicted proteins | sample 5400611 | NCBI WGS metagenome assembly WNGJ01 (sample SAMN13153375, study PRJNA577476) | soil metagenome | isolation source: 40 cm soil or saprolite under Garry oak tree replicate 1 | place: USA:California | collected 2016-06-15
GAGCGAGCTAACTCAACTGGTTGCCGAAAATCGTCGGCTCGCGCAAGAGAATGCCAAGATCATCGAGCTTTTGGCCAGCATCGTCGACATCGCAACTAGAGCTGATATCTCGCCCTTTACTATTCAGCGCCGCGATCGCAGCCAAGTGTGAAGGTCTCACGCCGATCGAGCCACGCTTCTGCTCGATATATGCGAACGTTCGCAGTTTCAGCGAGGTTGACACTGACCACCATGGAGGTCACAGCCGTGTCACGCAATTCCGGAACCAGGAGGATACGGGAGGACACGCAAGGTCACGACCAAGGCGCCAATCAAGTACTGGAGGACACTGGAGGACCCGCGGGGATACTGAAGTACACGTCACCGCGCCGGTTCGGGACCGTGCGACTCCAAGCGCGACTCGGGCTAATGACAGCCAACATGACAGCCAAGCTGATGGACGAGCGCGGACTCCAGCGACGACTGCGGACTGGAGGCGTCGGCCATCGAACCTGCGTGGACGTCTGTGGACCTTAGCGGACGCCAAGCCGGCGGTCTTCAAAACCGTTTGCGGGGCGCTGTGAGGCGTCCTGGGTGGGTTCGATTCCCATCCATCCCCGCCAGATTTCGTGGCGTCAGCCTACTGATTTGTTGCCGCGGAGGCGGGCGCGCTTGAATGGCGCCCAGAAGTCGGCGCCCCGCACGTATCCCTCGCCGGTATCGTCGGCCGTTCGGTAGTCCCAGTCGGGCTGCGGCCCAACCGACAGGGCGCCCGCGATGAGCCGCCGGCTGCGCTGACTGGCTACCACCTTCTCGCGCAAGTCGGCGAGGTCCCATCGCGCGGCGACATCCTCGCGAAACGTCGCGACCTCGCGTGCCTGCCCCGGCGCTGTAGCCAGGTTCGTCAGCTCGTGGGGATCGTTCGACAGGTCGAAAAGCTGGTCCGGGTCTCCCGGCGACGTGATGAACTTCAGAGATCCTCGCCGGAGCATCACGACCGGGGCGACCGCTCCTTCGGCCAGATACTCGGCAACCACGGGGTCGTTTCGTGATCCTGCGCCCTCGATTAGAGAGACGAGGCTAGTGCCGTCAAGCTCTTCGCCGGTTTCAAGGTGCCCGCCCGCCAGCTGTACAAGAGTCGGCACCAGGTCGAGGAGGGACACGTTGGCGCTGACGCGCCGCTGACCGAAGGTCCCAGGCACGCTGACGATCAGCGGCACCGCGGCCGACGGCTCGAAGAAGGTCATCTTGTACCAGAGCCCGCGCTCGCCGAGCATCTCGCCGTGGTCGGCGGCGAATACCACCGCCGTGCTATCCCGCAGTCCAACCGCCTCGAGGACCTCCAGGAGCCGGCCGATCTTCTCGTCGACGTAGCTGATCGCGGCGTAATGGGCGCGGCGCGCCCGGAGCACCGCCTCGTCAGGCACCTCGACGCCGAGGCCTCCACACATCTCGCGGATCCTCCGGCTGTGCGGATCGAGCGCGTCATCGGACATCGCCGGCACCGACGGCAGGTCGATGCGCGCGTCCTTATATATGTCCCAATAGGCGGCGGGCATCTCCCACGGATCGTGCGGATGGCTGAACGAGGTGACGAGGAGGAACGGCCGCCGGTCGTCAGCGCGCGCCAGGTCGTTGATCGACTGGCTGGATCTCAACGCGACCTGTTCGTCGTAGTCCATCTGTAGCGACGTCTCGCTGATGCCCGCCTCGAAGACGCTGCTCATGTCGTGGTACCAGGGCTTGTGCTCGGATAGGGGCGCATCCCAGTCGGGGATCCAGTGGAGACCGGCCGGGTAGATATCGGGCGTGAGTCGCTCCTCGAAACCATGGAGCTGGTCGGGCCCGATGAAGTGCATCTTGCCTGCGAGGCAGGTGCGGTACCCCAGCGCGCGAAGGCGGTGCGCCATCGTGGGGATCGACGCGGCGAGCTCCGCAGCGTTGTCGTACACGCCGATGCGAGAGGGCAGGCAGCCCGTGATGAACGAGGCTCGCGATGGCGCGCATAGAGGCGCACTGCAATAGGCGTTTTCAAACACCACCCCGTCCGAGGCGATTCGGTCGAGGTTTGGCGTCCTGACGACCCGATTGCCGTAGGCCGGCAGGGCTCGGGCCGCCAGCTGGTCAGCAATCACGAAAAGGATGTTCAAACGGCCTCAGCCTAGCCGGAACCGGGACCTTGACAAATCCCCAGATCGTCCTATGATCCGACAATCCTACGAAACGGAGCGAGTCCCGCGGCCACATGGGACCTGCCAAGGTTCGAGGGCCTCTCGGCCACCGAGTCCGTGCGACGGATCATCCGAGAGGCGATCGTCGACGGCCGCATACCGCCCGGTGCGCCTCTGCGGGAGGCCCTTCTGGTGCAGATGCTCGGGGCCGGCCGCGGGACCGTCCGTGAGGCCATGCGCCAGCTGGTCCAGGAAGGCCTGGTCGAGTACCGACTGCATCGCGGAACGTTCGTGCCTCGACAGAAGCTCGCGGATCGCCTCGACGTCTACGTGGCGCGGGAGGCGGTCGAGACCTGGGCTGCGCGCAAGCTGCTCGAAAGCAACGAGGAACTGGACTTCTCGAAGCTCGAGGCGGCGATCGATGCAATGGCCGCCGACGGAACCGAGCTGGCCAAGCCGACCGAGGAGACGATCGCGGCCGACCTTCGCTTTCATCACGAGCTCGTGCGCATGGCGGGAAGCGAGCGACTGACGCGGGCCCACGAGACGTTCGCCGCCGAAACGCGAATGCTGCTGCGAGCGCATCCGCCTTATCCGCGACGGACGTACGCAGGCGATCACAAGATGCTTGTCGATGCGCTGCGGCGGCGGGATCCAAGGACGCCCGATCTCGTCGCTGAACACCTCCGCCTCACCTCACGGCTGATCAGCGGCGAGGTCGAGCCAGAAGCTGAGGGGGCAGACGGGGCGTCCAGTGAAGATGGCGGGTCGCGGCATACAGCCCCGACCGTCACGTAGGAGAGGAGCAGCGACAATGGAAGAGAAAAGGAGCCGGCAATCCCTGGTTTTGCATGGACCAGTGCTCACCCGTCGTGAGCTGCTCATCGGCGCCGGGATGGTCGCCGGCGGCCTTGCCCTCGGTCCTCTGATCGCTGCATGCGGGCCCTCGACGACGACGGGCGGGACCTCGACGACGCCCAAGAAGGGTGGCAGCTTCCGCCTTGGAGTCACCGGCGGCGGCGCCAAAGACATGATCGATGGCCAGAACATCGTTACGAAGCCCGACCAGGCTCGTCTGGTCGCCACGTTCGAAACCCTGCTGGTCTATGACGAGGGCTATAACCTGACCAACGACGGACTGGCAGAGTCGGTCACGCAGGATGCTCCCGACAAATGGACGATCCGCCTGAGGCAGGGGATCACCTTCCACGATGGCAAGACCCTTTCCTCGGACGACGTCATCTATTCGTTCCAGCGGCTGTTCGATCCCAAGGCTGGTCTCTTCGGCGCCGCCGGGCTAGGATCGGTCGACCCCAACAACATCACCAAGATGGACGCCCGCACGGTTCGCTTGAACCTCAAGCGGGCCGACTCGACCATCGGCGACCAGCTTGGCCAGTATTACAACGGCATCGTCCCGGTCGGATATACCCGATCTGGGACGCAGAACGGCACCGGCCCCTACAAGGTTCAGAGCTTCAACGCGGGCCAGCAAAGCGTCCATGTCCGCAACCCCAACTACTGGCGTAGCGGCCAGCCGTACTTCGACCAGGTCACGATCATCGACTTTCCCGACCCAGCTGCTCAAGTGAACGCACTCCTCGCGGGCCAGCTCGACGCCATCACTGACATCCCCTTTGGCCAGGTCGACGTCGTCAAAGGTCACAGCGGGCTTAAGGTGCTCGAATCGCCCGGAGGAGGCTGGCTGCCGCTGTGCATGGCCATCGACATGGATCCGTTCACAGACGTCCGCGTCCGGCAGGCGTTCAGGCTGATGGCAAACCGCGAGCAGATCGTCACACAGGTGCTCTCCGGCCACGGCCGTGTCGCCAACGACCTCTATTCACCGTTCGACGAGGGGTTCGCCTCCGACCTGCCGCAGCGCCACCAGGATTTCGCACGGGCCAAGTCGCTGCTGAAGGCGGCCGGAAAGGACGGCATGACGGTCGACCTGCACACCACCGACGGTGCCGCGGGCATGGTCGACGTCGCCAACGTTTTCGCCCAGCAGGCCAAGGGCGCCGGCGTGACAGTCAACGTCAAGAACGATCCCAACTACTACGGCGACCAGTACCTGAAGCTCGCCTTCTCCGTGGACTTCTGGGGCACGCGCAACTACCTGCCGCAGGTGGCCAACGGGAGCATCCCGACCGCGCCCTATAACGAGTGCCACTGGCCGCCCGCGAACTCCAACTACCTCTCCCTCTACCAGCAAACTCTGGGCGAGGTGGACAAGACAAAGCGCATCGCGCTCAAGCATCAGATGCAGCAGCTCGAGTACGACCAGGGCGGCTACATCATTCCGTTCTTCAACGACCTGGTCGACGCCTACAGCACCAAGGTTTCAGGTTTCGCTGTCAGCAAGGGAACTCTGAACCTGGATTCATTCGGCCATGGCTTCCGGACCATCTGGTTCAGCTAGCAGCACCGTCTCCACGCTGATCCCGGGCGGGCCTCCGGTGACGGCCTCGCCCGGGATGGCGCGCGTCCGGAATCCGATCTGGGGCTTCATCGTTCGTCGGTTGCTGCTCGGCGCCTTCGTCCTGCTCCTGGTTTCAATCGTCATCTTCGTCGCCACCCAGGCCTTGCCCGGCGACACCGCTCGAGCGATCCTCGGTCGGACTGCGACGCCAGCGAGCCTGGCGGCGCTTCGCGAGCAGCTCCACCTGAACCGGCCGCTGGTCGTCCAGTACCTGCTTTGGGCGGGCGGGCTTCTCCACGGAGACGCCGGAAATTCGATGGCTGCGCAGGAGCCGGTTACGAAGCTCATCGCAGATCGCATCGTCAACTCGGGATTCCTGGTCCTGTGCTCAGGCCTCATCTCGATCCCGCTTTCCATTCTGATCGGCAGCTACGCAGCCCTGAAACGCGACAAGGCTTTCGATGTCGCCGCTTCGCTCACGACCCTCGTCTTCGCGGCGCTCCCCGAGTTCGTCGTTGGAGTCACGCTGGTCGTCCTGTTCGCGACGACGGTGCTCCACGTCCTACCTGCAGTTTCGCTCATTCCACCGGGCGGCAGGCCGTGGGAGCAACCAGTGGCCATGATCCTGCCGACGCTAACGCTGGTTCTGGCAGTCACGCCGTACGTCGCCCGCATCATGAGGGCGTCGATGATCGAGGTGCTCGAGAGCGATTACGTCGAGATGGCCAGGCTCAAGGGCCTCTCTGAGTGGATCGTGATCCAGCGCCACGCTCTTCCGAACGCGCTCGGCCCGACGTTCCAGGTGATCGCCCTCAATCTTGCTTACCTGGCCGGCGGCGTAATCGTGGTCGAGTACGTCTTCAACTATGCAGGCATCGGCGGCGCGCTCCGTGACGCCGTGTCCAACCGTGATCTTCCGGTGATCCAGGCTGTGGCCCTTCTGATCGCCGGCCTCTACGTCCTGCTCAACCTACTGGCGGACATCGCCACAATCCTCGTCACCCCGCGACTCCGGACAAGGCTGTAGACGAATGGCGGTTCTGAACCCGCTCGTCGCGCAGGAGCCGCCGTTAGTTCAATCTAAGCGGCCGGCCGGTGTGATCCTAGGCGCGCTTGCGCTGTGGCGCACGCGCATCGGGCTGGTGCTCGTGCTCTTGATCGCGGGCATCGCGATCTTCGGCCCGTTGTTCGCGCCCCATGGCCCGGCCGATTTCATGGGCCTGCCCAACCAACTGCCGTCCGGCGACGCCCGCTTCGGGACCGATCACCTCGGCCAGGACGTCTGGAGTCGGTTCCTGGACGGTGGCCGCACGATCCTGCTCCTGGCCACCGCCGCGACCCTCCTCGGGCTTGCCCTCGGGACCAGCATCGGCCTGCTCGCCGCGTACTCGCGCGGATTGCTGGACGACGTCCTGATGAGGGCGATGGACGTGATCCTCGCCTTTCCCCAGATCCTGCTCACTCTGGTCGCCATCTCCACTCTTGGCCCGTCAGCGTGGCTGATGGTGCTCGCGGTCGGTCTCACCAACATGCCCAGGGTGGCGCGTGTGACGCGTGGCGCCGCGCAGCCTATCGTCGAACGCGATTTTGTTGCGGCGGCCGAGGCCATTGGGGTGCCGCGCTGGCGGATCCTGTTCGGTGAGATCTTGCCCAATGTGCTGAGCCCGCTCATGGTCGAGTCAAGCCTGCGGCTCACGTACTCGATCGGCGTCATCGCGGCAATCGCCTTCCTGGGCTTCACGACCAATCCAAACGGTGCCGACTGGGGGCTGATGATCCAGGAGAACTACCTGGCCCTGGTCGTCCAGCCGTGGGGTGTTGTGCTGCCCATGGCCGCCGTGGCTCTCCTGACGATGGGTACGGGCATGATCGGCGACGGCATCGCGCGGGCAGCGGCCGGCATCGACCGCTCGCGGAGCGGTGAATGAATACGCCCGGTCCGTCCATCATCGTTGACAAGCTGCGTGTCCTTGTGCGCGGAACGACGCGCGACATCGTCGATGACGTCTCGTTCGAGATCTCTCCCGGCGAAGTGCTCGGCCTTGTCGGCGAGTCGGGTTCTGGAAAGACGACTGTTGGCCTCGCGCTGCTCGGCCACACACGCCGCGGAGTCCAGATCGGTGGGGGATCGGTGCGCCTGGGCGAAGTGGACGTTCTCCAGCTGACCGAGTCGGAGCTCGAGCACATGCGAGGGCGCCTCATCTCCTACGTGCCGCAGGATCCCGCCGCCGCCCTGAACCCGGCGCTGCGGATTGGCACGCAGCTGCGCGAGATCCTGGAGGCGCACAACTATGGCCAGAGTGGCGATGAGCGGCACCAGCGTGTAGCCGAGATGATGCGCGAGGTTGCCCTGCCCGACCAGCCGTCATTCCTCAAACGGTACCCACACGAGCTGTCGGGTGGTCAGCAGCAGCGTGTCGGCCTTGCGATCGCGTTCGCATGCCGACCGCGCGTGATTGTGCTCGATGAGCCGACCACAGGCCTCGATGTGACGACCCAAGCGCACGTACTCGGGACGGTGCGGGAGCTCGCCGCCGCTCACGGCGTGGCCGCGCTGTACGTGAGCCACGACCTGGCGGTGGTCGGCACGCTGGCGAACCGTGTGGCGGTCATGTACGCCGGTCGCGTCGTCGAGCTCGGCCCGACCCTCGACCTGTTCCGCGCAGCCGCTCACCCGTACACCCAGCGCCTCATCGCCGCCATACCGCACCTCACGGGTGGCCGCGAGCTGATCGGCATCGGCGGGCGCGCACCGTCGCCTGGCCGTCGCCCCTCCGGCTGCATGTTTGCGCCGCGCTGCACGTTCGCCCAGGAGCGCTGCACGGTGGCGCTCCCCGATCTGCGTCCGATCGCCGTCGGCCATTCGGTCAGATGCGTGCGGGCCGAAGAGGTGCGGGGCCACATGCTGACTCGAGCGCGCGACGGCGCACGCGAGGGGCAGGCCACCGTCCAGGCACCGATTCTTGCCCTGACCGCCGTGTCTGCCGGCTATCGCAGGCGAATGGTCGTCCACGACGTGACGCTGCAGGTCGCGCCGCACGAATGCCTCGCCCTGGTAGGGGAATCGGGCTCGGGCAAGACTACGCTGGCCCGCTCGGTGGCCGGACTGCACAGCGACCGGATGGGCGAGATCACGCTCAGCGGCAAGCCGCTCGCGAACTCGGCGCGCGACCGCCCTCGGGAACAGCGCCGGACGATCCAGTACGTGTTCCAGAATCCGTACGGTTCGCTGAACCCGCGGCGGACGATCGGCCACATCATCCGCCAGCCGCTCGAGCTGTTCGGTGGGGGGAGCAGTGCCGATACCGATCGCAAGGTCGACGAGATGCTGGACCGGGTCTCGCTCGCCGCGAGCTATGCGGATCGCTATCCGGAACAGCTATCCGGCGGAGAACGGCAGCGAGTCGCCATCGCCCGCGCCCTGATTTGCGATCCGTCCGTGCTGGTCTGCGATGAGGTCACATCCGCGCTCGACGTGAGCGTGCAGGCGGCCATCGTCGAGCTGCTTGGCATCCTCCAGCGAGACCTCGGCCTGGCCATGCTTTTCGTCACTCATAACCTTCCGCTGGTGCGCTCGATCGCTCAGCGAGTGGCGGTCATGAACCAGGGCCGCATCGTTGAGCTGGGTGACGTTGACCAGGTGCTTGGATCGCCCAAGGACGAATACACGCGGCGGCTGCTCTCGGACACGCCATCGCTCGAGGTGGCCCTGGAAACCGCCCAGTCCAGTTGAACTGGGAGGCTTTCATCACCTGTGCCCTGACCGGCGCCGGTGACACCGTCGGCCGGTCCGACCTGGTTCCGGTTACGCCCCAGCAGATCGCCGACTCCGCGCTGGAAGCGGCCGCCTCCGGTGCTGCGGTGGTTCACATCCACGTTCGCGATCCCGCCACGGGCAAAGGCTCTCGCGACCCGGAGCTGTTTCGAGAGGTCGTGGGGCGCGTTCGAGAGTCCGGAGTCAACGTGGTCATCAACCTCACCGCCGGCATGGGCGGAGACCTCGTTCTCGGTGGCGACGAGTCGCCGCTGCCGCCCGCGAAGGTTGGCACTGACATGGCCGGTGCAGCAGAGCGCCTACGCCACGTCGAGGACCTTCTTCCTGAGATCTGCACCATCGACTGCGGAACCATGAACTTCGCGGCTGGCGGTGACTACGTGATGACGAACACTCCGGCCATGATCCGCGCGATGGCCCGCAAGGTGCAGGCGCTAGGCGTGCGCCCTGAGCTCGAGGTTTTCGACACCGGCCACCTGGTGATGGTGAAAGATCTGATCAGGGAAGGCTTGATCGACGACCCACCCCTGATTCAGCTGTGCATGGGCATCCCATACGGCGCTCCCGACGATCCGAGCACGCTGATGAGCATGGTGCAGCAGCTGCCGCCTGGCGCAGTGTTCTCAGCTTTCTCCATCGGTCGCATGCAGCTGGCGTACGTAGCGATGGCGGTGCTCGCGGGCGGCAACGTTCGTGTCGGCCTCGAAGACAACCTGTTTCTCTCGCGGGGCCTCACGGCGACGAACGGTCAGCTCGTCGAGCGCGCAGTGTCGATCCTGGAGGATATGAATGTGAAGGTCCTTGGCGCGGATGAGGTGCGGGCCAGGCTCCGATTGCAGAAGCGTGGCTGAAGCGAAATCGGCGCGGCCGGGACTGCCGCGTACCGTCGGTCTTCTCGGCGGCGGCGTGATTGGTGGCGGCTGGGCGGCGCGGTTTCTCCTCGAGGGTGTCGACGTTCGACTCTTCGACCCAGATCCGCAGGCCGAGCGCAAGGCGGTCGAGGTGCTCGAGAATGCCCGGCGCGCCTGGCGGAACCTGACCATGATCCCGCCGCTGCATGAGGGACGCCTTTCGATGGTGGCTACGCCCGAGGATGCGGTCCACGGCGCCGACTTCGTCCAGGAGAGCGCTCCGGAGCAAGAAGGCCTGAAGCGCAAGCTACTCGCCCGTGCGAGTCGCGCCGCCGACAGCGGAACAATCTTTGCTTCTTCAACCTCCGGTCTTCTGCCTTCCCAGCTCCAGCTCGATATGACGCACCCGGAGCGGCTGGTGGTGGGCCACCCCTTCAACCCCGTCTACCTGTTGCCCCTGGTCGAGGTATGCGGCGGGAAATTGACGTCCACCGAGACGATTGAGAGGGCAGAGGCTGTGTACGCGGCCGTCGGCATGTCCCCGCTCCGCGTGCGAACTGAGGTCCCAGGTTTCATAGCGGACAGGCTCCTCGAGGCGCTCTGGCGTGAGGCGCTCTGGATGATCAACGACGACATCGCGACTGTGTCCGAGGTCGATGACGCGATCCGTCTCGGGCCCGGGCTGCGATGGTCGATCATGGGCACGTTCCTGATCTATCGGATCGCCGGTGGCGAGGCGGGCATGCGTCATTTCATGGCTCAGTTCGGCCCGACGCTCGAATGGCCCTGGTCCAGGCTCACTGACGTGCCCGACCTCGGGGGCCCGCTTCTCGACAAGATCGTGACTCAGTCAGACGCTCAAGCGGGTGGGCAGTCCGTGCGCGAACTCGAGAGGCTCCGCGATGACTGCCTGGTCGCGGTCCTTCAAAGCCTGCGCTCGCACGGCGCGGGTGCCGGCGAGGTCCTCGCCGCGCATGAGCGGGCGTTGTTCGAAGGCGCCCACGACCGTGCGATGCGTGACGACGACGATGTTTCACAGCCGCTGAGGCTTCATTCGAGAAAAGTCCCGGCCGAATGGGTGGACTACAACGGGCATGTCGGCGAAAGCAGGTATCTCCAGGTGTTCGCCGACGCTTCGGATGCCTTCTCTCGTTACGTTGGCGTGGACTCGGCCTACCTTGCACGCGGCTCCAGCTATTTCACGGCCGAAACGCATCTCTCCTTCTTGAATCAGACCCACGCCGAAGACTTGGTGGAGGTCTCGACGCAGGTCCTGGCGGCCGACGCCAAGAGGCTTCACCTGTACCACCAGCTTGTGCGCCCGTCGGACCGCGCGGTGATGGCCGAGTCCGAATCCATGCTGCTGCACGTGGACACTAAGCGCGGCCGGGCCGTGCCTGCGGAGCCGGAGGTAGTCGCACGTATCACCCGCATCGCCGAGGCGCACGCAAAGCTGCGCCGACCAGAGCGCGCAGGCCGGAGGGTGGGCGATCACAGAGCTTGAAGCGCTCTCCCGATTCGTCTCGCTCACCGGGCTGCCGGGAATGCCTGTCGAGGAAGCGCGAAAGATGAATGACCGCGAGGCCGCCGTCATGTTCGGCCCTGTCGAGCCGGTCTTCACCGTCGAAGAGACGGAAATCGTGGACGGCTTGCGGGCGAGGATCTACCGTCCTGGACCCGACGCAAACCTGCCGATACTCGTGTATTTCCACGGAGGTGGCTGGGTGGTCGGCAGCCTTGACTCGCACGACGGGGTGGCCCGCTTCCTGTGCCGGTTCGCGCCCTGCATAGTGATCTCAGTCGCCTACAGACTTGCCCCCGAGCACACGTTCCCAGCCGCACTGGAGGACGCATGGCTGAGCACGACCTGGGCCGTCCGATGCGCCGTCGATGCAGGCTGGGACGCGAACAGGCTGGCGGTCGGCGGCGACAGCTCAGGCGGCAATCTCGCCGCTGTCGTCGCCCGCCAAGCCCGCGATCGCGACCTGCCGCTGCAGCTGCAGCTGCTCATTTACCCGGCTCTGGATCTTTCGGCGCCAGCCCGAGGCGCGTCGGACGAGTATCGGTACTGGGTCGAAAAGTACCTCGGCCCGAACGTCGATTCGAGCCAACCCGACGTGTCGCCGCTGCGCGCGGCCGACCTTCGCGGCGTGGCCCCGGCGGTGATTTTTTCGTGCGGCCTCGATCCTTTGCGCGATCAGGCGGACGCTTACGTGCAGCGCTTGCAGGAGGATGGTGTGGCCGCCGAGCATCACGTGTTCGAGGGCCTGATCCACGGCGCGTTCCGTATGCCCGCGGTCCTCGAGGGAGCGCGTGACATGCTGGTCACGAGCGCGGCCGCACTGGGCCGAGCCTTCAATTTGAGTCGATAGCGTGCCGGTAACCTCCCGGCGGTTGGCCGTCTTTGTCGGCTGTGTCTTTGCAGCCGAATCCGCGTTCTTCGCAGTGGTGCCTCCACTGGTGCCCCAGCTGGTGCGTGACGTGCACCTCACCACCACAGAGGTAGGCATCCTGGTGGCCGCGTACCCGGCAGGGGTTCTGCTCGCGGCCATCCCATCCATGGCGCTGGTCGACCGGCGCGGCGTGAGGATGGCAACGGTCGTGGGCATCGGCGTCCTGATCGCATCCACGCTTGGATTCGGCTGGGGAAAGAGCCCGCTATTGCTGGACGCCTCGAGATTCGTGCAGGGCGTTGGCGGGGCAGTCGCGTGGGCGGGCGCGCTTGCATGGTTGACGAGCACCACATCAAGCGCGCGCAGAGGATCGGTCATCGGCGGGGCGGTGGGCGCCGCCCTCGTCGGCATGGTCATCGGGCCCTCGATCGGGGCGCTTGCCAGCCAGCTCGGCCGCGGCCCAGTGTTCAGCGCGCTGGCGATCGTACTCGTGGTGCTGCTGCTCGCGGGGCCGTCTTCGGCGCCCGCGGCAACACCTCGGCGCGGCTCGGTGCAAGCACTCATCAAGCTTCTCCGCAGTAGGCGCGCCGCCATCGGCAATGGCTTGCTGCTGGTGATCGGCATGGTTGGCGGGACGATGTGGAGCCTCGTGCCGCTCCTGGTCGCCCACCGCAAGGGAGGCGCCGGCGTGATCGCCGCGATCCTCGCCGTGAGCTACCTGCTTGCCGCGCTGTTGAACGTCTTCCTCGGTCGCGTGTCCGATCGTTTCGGCCGCCTGCTGCCAACGCTGGTCGGGCTCGCGATCGCTGCCGCGCTCCTCCCGGTGATTCCCGTTCTCGTCCCGCTGCACGTGCTCTTCATCGTGAGCGTGGCCGCCCAATCGGTCATCTCATCGCTCTGGACGCCAACCGCCGCAATGGTCAGCGACGGCGCGGAGGGCACCGCCGCCGGGCAGGCCGTTGGAGTCGCGACCATGAATGCGGCCTGGGCGGCCGGGGGCGCGAGTGGTCCGGTGCTCGCGGCGTGGCTGGCGGACGCGGCTGGCTTCCCGCTGCCGTTTGCGCTTGCCGGTGGTCTGTGCGCAGCCAGCGCTGTCGTGGTGCTGGTCGCATATCGGCGCAGTGGAGAGCCCAAAACAGCGGCGGGCACGTCACGAGCAGTGGAACGGCGCTAGCTTCCTAAACTGCCGCGCTGGCGCCGAGTGGCCAGCTATCGATGAATGCTCAAATCCCTCGGAAACGGTGTAAGTGGACGAAACCGCGCAGATTTCAGGACCGTGAGGCCCTTTCAAGAAGCTAGCGGTCAGCGGGTTTCTCTGGCGCGTCCTTCCAATGGATGCGCCTTGGCGAAAGCAGCAGCCCGACGATTCCATTCGCAGCAACGCCGCCGATGCTAAACGGTGCGACTTGGTGGCACCCAGTGGCTTTCAGTGAATTCAGGGTGCCACTGAACTGGCACACAGCGATCTGTCAACCGCAAGGCGACCGAGTTCACAGATTGCGATGACAGCCAAGATGACAGCCAAGCTGGCAGACGATACTGGACTTCGGCGGACGCCCGCGAACTTCAGACCCCTCGGGCCGAACTGCGGCGGCCGGTTGTGGGCGAGCAGGGACGAGCACGCGCTCGATCGCCGAGAGGTTACATGGGCGACGATCATCGGCCCTCGGGCGTGAGTAGCGCAGGTCGGTGGTCCGGCGTCGCAGTGGCCAGGCGTTGCCAGATCTATGCTGGGCACCCTTCCCGACCATCCCGATGGGAATCGAACCCACCAAGGACACCTCAACAGCGCCCTTCAAACGATAAGGGCGCCGATGGCGAACGCACACGCTGAACGCTGGATCGGGAGCTGTCGCCGAGATTGCCTGGACTGGATGCTCATCGTGAATCAACTACACCTGGAAGCAGTCCTGAGTAGGTACTGCCTGCACTACAACCGGGAGCGACCGCATCGGAGCCGCAGCCTGCGACCATCAGCCTCTCGCGGCGATCCGATTACTCAGGTAGGTGAGCGACTCAAGCAGAGCACTCGCCTCGGAGGGCTACCTGGTGAGTCTCGCCGCGTGTGGCTTGCTGCCTGACGTCATTCTCAAACCCCACACGCTGCCGAACCGGCCCACCCGGGTGCGCAAGGCGCTTGACGGCTCGGCGGGCCAGACCGAGAATGGAAAAAAATACGATGATCTCGCTCAGGCAGGCTGGCGCGGTCAGGATGGCGGGGAGCATCTGAGGCGCTTCCCGACTCCCTCTGGGCTGGCGTACGCTTGTGCGGCGTAATCGTGCAGTGCTCGGGAAGGGAGCGTGGCTATGTCTGATTGGTTGTTGACGGTGCCCCGCGGGCGCCGTCTATCTGGAGCGGGGATCGCTGCCCGGAGGCTGACGTTGCTGATGCTACTCATATTTGCCCTGGCAGCAGGTCTTGTGGGATCAGGCGCTGCGCAGGCGACCGACACGGTTACCGTTGTCGATTCGCTTGGCGCGGCCACTCCCGCGACGCAGTTCAGCCTCTTTGGCGCTGGCGGCATCAGCATTTCCCCCACTCAGTTTCCTGGGCCGAAGTTCGGCCTCACGCAGCAGACGGTGCTGACCGAGATCGGCGGCTTCGTCACCACCTTTGCGCTTCCCGCGACCGTCGAGATCGTGCCCGCAGCTGCCGACGGTTCTCCTGACGGCACGCACGTTGTGGCCAGCTATGTGCTTTCATCGGACGGCGATCCGTTCACCTTCTCGTACGAGTCCATCGCCCCCAATCTCAGCCTGCCGCCCGGAACCTACTTCGCGCTCTTCGGAGTGCAAGCCGACGACTTCGGAATCCTTCTGAATAACGCGAGCAGCCCGTTTGTCTATCAAGCGGGCTTGGTTCCCGCGGGATTCCTGGACCCGACCACCGGACAAAGCTCCGCATCACCGGGCCAGTTCATGGCGGCACGCATCTTGGGTCGGCTTCCCAGCGCTGCTGAACTGCTCGCGAGTCTCGCAACGAATGTCATCGCCGTTGGACCCGGTACCAGCCTCGCCGACAAGGTAACCCAGGCGCAGAACTTCCTTGCCTCGAACGACATACCCGATACATGCTCGACGCTCTCCGCGTTCGTCAAGGAGACGATGGCGCAATCCGGGAAGACGGTCAACGCTGCCCAGGCTGCGGAGCTGATCACGAGCGCGCAAGAGATCAAGACGAAGCTTCGCTGCTAGGTGATGGGCCTGCGCGGTCCCAACCACTCTTGACGCGCGTCATTTGGTATTCGGCCAAACCGCCGGGCTGACAGCCAAGATGACAGCCAAGCCGGCGAACAATGACGACTGGTGGCGGACAACTACGGATTCCTGGCTCCTAGCTTTGAACTACGGCGCACGTTGATGGACGCCCGTGGATGCTAGACCCGCGGTCTTCAAAACCGTTTGCGGGGCTCTGTGAGTCGTCCTGGGTGGGTTCGATTCCCATCCATCCCCGCCACATTTCGCCCCGATGACAGCCAAGATGACAGCCACAGCACTGGACATCAGCGCGCTGCGCCGATAGAACCGGACGAACGTTCTTGCGTACGTTCGGCAACAAATCAGCCGCAGGTGTCAAAAACCGAACATCCCGAGGCTCTTAAAGCATCAATGCGAACAGGGCTGCTAAAGCCTTCATTTGATCGGTGTGGGTACAGGCCAGCCCTCGCCAGGGATCTCCAGCACGACCATTGGCAGTCGGAAGTCCAGCACCACGTCCAGGCATTTACCGCGCGGGACTACCACCGTAGCTGACCGCGAGTCCTGAGGCAGCGCGAGCTGATAAGCGCCGGGGTCGAGCCGCGCCACGAACGTGCCGTCTGCCGCAACCGACACCCGTTCCAAGAACCGCGAGTTCTGATCTTCGACGAGGAGGTAGCGAGGCGCAGGCCCGATGCTGTCGATCTTGCCGGCGACACCAGTGCCCGCAAACCATCGGATGACGCGCTGGTCCTCGCTATATCCATGCAAGACAGCTGCGGCCAACAGACTGGCGGTCACGAACGCAAGGAAACCGATCCGAAGGAACCTCAAGGCAGACTGCGCCTCACCAGGCGAGGTGCGGCCAGCACCAGAACGAGTACTACCAGCAACGACGCCAGCAGAACGAATCCAGGCATCGAGTCGACGACGGTTCGAACCAGGGCGCTCTGGAGCTGACTAATCCTGAATACCGATTGCGGCACCACCGAGCCGAACTGGATCGGGCCCAGCTGGATGATCATCGGTCCCTGTGACTGCTGGGAAACGAGCGCCAACGTGACGAACGCGATCGCCTGAAAAAGGACGGCCACGCAAACTCCATGCAGGTAGGCGGCTGCCATGCTGAGGATCCGGTTAGCGCGCACCGCCATCGCGTAGGCCGCTCCTGCGCCTACCAGGAGATCCAAGGCGACGCCGATGTCGGCGGGCAGGTCGTCGACCAGAGCTGCCATCTCGCCGCCATAGCGCTCGCGCCAAGCTCGGGGATAGAGGCGGAGCAGAGCCTTCATTTGGCCGGCCGCCAGTGGCGAAACGTCCAGGTGGTCGTGATGAGCGCACACGCCAGGCTGAAGAGGACAGACGCGATGACCGAAGGGCCGTAAAGCTGGACCATCGGGCCCGTGTACGCACCCGAGGCGAACACGAGGCTAGTCGAGCCGACGTCGAACCTCAAGTCGATCTTCAGCACGTAGCTGAAGACCAAAAGAAGGCCTACTAAGCCAGCCTCGGCGACGGCGACCGTGACGAGCGACAACAGCAGGGCGGATATCGCCGCCGACGCCCGGCGCACCTCACGTTCTCCTGAGCCGGCGCAGGCCCGCGGCGACCAGGCCTTTCATTCCGCCGATCTCCGCTTCCAGGTGTCGCCGGCCGGCGGGAGTAATCTGATATGGCCGGCGGCGGTCGCTGCTCGGAAGCGAATTGATCAAACCTTCAGCTTCCAACCGAGCGATGGCCCCATAGAGAGTTCCTGGCCCGAGCCGAGCGCCCGTGATCAACCGGATGTCCTCGATCATCGCGTAGCCGTGCTTCGCGCCCCCGGCAAGGCTTGTAAGAATGAGGAGGGCGGCGTCGTCCCGGATTGCCATGTATCGCTCCTCGCTATATCGTGACACGATATAGCGAAATGTCAAGCCCTTATCGCAAGGATCGGCTCTACGTGCTCAATTTACTGAGTGCTGCCGATAAGAGGCGCGTATCACGAGCAGATCGCCGCCCTATCAGTCTTTCCGTAGCCTGGCTACGGGAAACCCGAGCTGAGGTCGGCGTTCCTCAGGTACGCGCATCTGGAAAGGCACGGCACCAACATCGGAGTAGTGTTAGTCGTGGCCCCGAGGGACACGCACGCTGCAGTCGGATTTGGTCGCAAGACCGCTTCCGAGGCTGGGGAGGCGATTCGTTGGGGTCATTATCTTCAGACGAGGACCTCAGCCCGATTGTCTGGGCGAGGCGGCGCTTATCCAACGCTCTCAAGAATTTTGAGCACGTGGACAGCGACGGATTGGGGCGAGCAGTGGCTTCGAAGCAACGGGTACTGGCCATGGCTGATGCGACTAACCTCCAAGTAATGAGGCCAGGTCGAAAGAAGCCGGTCAACGGCGACATCTTCGCTGTGCAGCTGAGGGATGGTCGATTCCTATTCGGTCGAGTCGTTCGCGCCGACCTGCCCAGGGACCGGGCGCCAATGCCCGGGTCGTACCTGGTGTACGTGTACGACTTCCTTTCGGAGAGCAAGGCGCCGCCGGCCAGACTGACACCGGATCGACTGCTGATTCCGCCAACCTTCACCAACCGCCTTCCTTGGACGAAGGGCTATTTCGAGACTATCGATAATCGAGCGATTAGTCGCGCGGACCTAGTTGCCAAGCACTGTTTTCGACGATGGACTGGCGACTATGTAGATGAGGATGGAAGCAAGCTTCCTGCACCCATCGAGCCGTGCGGCGAGTGGGGACTTACCAGCTACCGGATGCTGGATGATCTCATCAGCGACGCTGTGGGCATTCCACGTGCGCCCGAGTGACCCCGCGACAGTTCCCGCCGTCCGCTCGACAACGGGGGGATCGTTGACTGGATCGGGCCAGTCGCGCGCCTGGCTCGTGCACGAGGCCTGAGCCCAATCGATGAACGCGAGTGTCTTGTCCACGGTTGCGCTTACGGAGGCCGCCTTCTGCCAAGCCATCGCGGCCTCGATGACTGGCGCCACGTCAGCAGGGAACGCGGCCAGTGCCCAACGAGCGGCCGCCATCTTCGAGACGACCTGGCCGGTCTGCAGCGTGTAGAGCAGACGGCATGCGTTCCCAAAGTCGATAGGGCGGCTCGGGATCGTGGACCAGAACGCGATTGCCGACCTCTTGTAGTTCAGCGCCTCCAGTCCCTCCTCCTCCGCTCCAGTCGACACCAACAGTCGCTCAATCTCCGGGCGTACCTTCTCCAGCGTCGCGCCCAGATCTTCGAGAACGTGAGCCGCGATGCCCTCGCCTTCGATGAGGAGGCCGAGCAACAGGTGCTCGGTGCCGACATAGTTGTGCCCCATCCGCCGCGCTTCCTCGAAAGAGATCTCGATGGCCTTCTTGACACGCGACGTCGGGATGATCTGCTGGATGATGATCCGCTCGTTCCTACCGAGCACCGACTCGATCGTCTGGCGAACCATCCCGATCTCAACGCCAAGGCGCGCACCTGCTTAGTCCCGAAGTCTGCCGACTGGGGTTTGACACCTTATCCGGTGGACTTCGGTGGACTCTGGCGGACTAATCGACCATAGGCACTATCTGGTCTGAAGTCGAAGACGACTCTGGCGGACCCTCGTGGACGGTCATCCCCATGCATGGCATTCAGAAGGTCGGGGGCTCTGACCCCTCGGCCGCTGATAGCCAAGATGACAGCCAAGCCGGCGGACAACCTCCGACGAATGTGGACGATCTCGGATTTGTGACCGTGATGTTTGATCTTGAGTGGACGTCGCTGGACGATCCTGGACGCCGGCCCGGCGGTCTTCAAAACCGTTTGCGGGGCGCTGTTGAGGCGTCCTGGGTGGGTTCGATTCCCATCCATCCCCGTCAGTTTTGGCTGGAGTGACAGCCAAGATGACAGCCACGGCTGCGCACTCAGGACCGCCCCCAGGGAGCGGCACAGGAACGCCGGCGGCGGACAATGGTCGGGTATTTCGACGACCTGAGCGCAGCGATCCGCAACGGGACCGCCGAGGATGAGCTTCTAACTGAAATTTCACATCGGCACTCGATGGAAGTCCTTGGGGCGGTACCCGAAGGCTACTTGTAAGCACTCAGCCCAATCCGTATATACATTTTCCGCGGCGTATATAACTGTTTGGCATGGCTAAGCATTTGGTTGACATTGATGACGACGCTCTTGGAGCCGCCAGAGCGGAGCTCGGCACAGACTCGATCAAGGAAACCGTGAACGAGGCGCTGCGGCGAGTGAGCCGCGGGCGGCGGAAGGGCGTCTCGCGGGCGATCGATGTGTTGGTTCGCGCCAGGCTCGAGGATCGCGACCGAGCATGGCGCTGACCCACCTGGTGTTGGTCGCTGCCGCCGCTGAGGACGCTGGCTTGATCGTTCTCCACTACGACGCAGACTTTGATCGCATCGCCGCGGTGACCGGACAGAAATGTGAGTGGGTTGCGGCTCCAGGCAGCATCGACTGAGTTATCCACTGTCACACCGAACTTGGTGACAGCCAAGACGGCCACACGGTCTCGCGATCGCTAGAAGACAAAGAAGGATATTAAGCAACTTAGGTTGACATCTTTGGGTTAGGCAACTATGGTTGCTTAGATGTCATCATCGCGCGAGCCCTCCCCTATTGGCGGCCCGGCCGACGGTCTGGCTGCCGTATCCGCGCTTCGGGCCATGGCCGACCGGCTGGAGGACGCCGAGGTTGAGCGGGCTCTGCGCGCGGGCTGGTCGTGGTCGCAGGTGGCCGAAGCGCTCGGAGTTACACGCCAGGCTGTCCACAAGAAGCATCTCAGGCGCCTGCTGATGGCTCAGATCGAGCTGAGGAGGCGGACTGGTGAATAAGCTCCTCGGCGTCCAGATCCAGAGGCTCCTCGTGACGTGGGAGATCGGCTCCATCGCTCTCCAGTTTGAGATCGAGGCGAAGCGAAGCGGCGCGAAGTCCATCGAGGCCGAGCACATGCTCCTCGCCCTGACGGCCAATCCCGACACCGACGCCGCGAAGCTCCTGGGAGAGTTCGGTCTGGATCACGAGCGATTGGCGTCGGCCCTGCGCGAAGAGAGGCGCCGGACACTGGCCTTTGCCGGCATCAAGGCACCGGACGGGAAGTTTGGGGAGGCGAAGGAGCTCGACAGTTCGCTGTCGCTCGGGACCTCTGCCAAGGCGGCGGTCAGGCGAGCCCTGATCGGATCTCGGCACGATCGCCGCCGGGCGCGGCTGCGCAGCACCGATCTTCTCGCCGGCATTCTCGAGGCCGAGCTGGGCACTGTGCCGCGCGCCCTTGCGATCGCGGGGATCGATCGAGCGGCGTTGAGCTCGCGGGCCAGGGTGTCGGCATGACGCGGCGCCCATGCTGATCGAGCTGCTGCGCACCCACCTACGCCCTTACTGGCGGGCCCTGTTCGCCGTGGTCGCCTTGCAGCTGATATCGACCATGGCGTCGCTCTACCTGCCCAGCCTGAACGCCGACATCATCGACAAAGGCGTGGCCAGAGGCGACACCGGCTACATCGTCACCACCGGCGGCTGGATGTTGGCGGTCACGCTGGCGCAGATCGTGTGCGCGATCGCCGCGGTCTACTTCGGAGCGCGCGCGGCGATGTCATTCGGCCGCGATCTCAGGTCGGCCATCTTCCACCGGGTGGGCACATTCTCCGGCCGCGAGGTTGGCCAGTTCGGTGCGCCTTCGCTGATCACGCGCAGCACCAACGATGTCCAGCAGGTGCAGATGCTCGTCCTGATGACCTGCACGCTGATGGTCGCCGCACCGATCATGTGCGTCGGCGGGATCATCATGGCCTTGCGGCAGGATGTCGGACTGTCCTGGCTGATGGTGGTCTGCATCCCTGTCCTGGTCGTCGCGATTGGCCTGATCGTGGTCCGCATGGTCCCCCTGTTCCGCGCCATGCAGACACGCATCGATGCCGTCAACCGCGTCTTGCGGGAGCAGCTTTCAGGCATCCGCGTCGTGCGTGCATTCGTCCGCGAGCGCCACGAGGCGGAGCGCTTTGCCGAGGCCAACGCCGCGCTGACCTCGACCGCGCTTGGAGTCGGGCGATTGATGGTCCTCATCTTTCCGACGGTCATGCTGATCCTCAACGCATCCAGCGTCGCGGTGCTCTGGTTCGGCGCCGCACGGGTCAACAGCGGCGACATGCAGATCGGCGCTCTGACCGCATTCCTTATGTACCTGATGCTGATCCTCACGTCCGTGATGATGGCCACCTTCATGGCGATCATGATTCCGCGTGCGGCGGTCAGCTCCGATCGCATCGGCCAGGTGTTGAACACGGAGTCCTCGGTCCAGCCGCCGGCGCATCCGGTACGAGACCTTCACTCGCGTGGTGAGCTGGAGCTCAAAGACGTCGAGTTTCGTTATCCCGGCGCAGCGGCGCCAGTGCTGCAAAACATCTCGTTTCGGGCCACCGCCGGACAGACCACGGCCATCATCGGCAGCACCGGAGCGGGCAAGACCACGCTCATATCGCTGGTCGCGCGGCTGTTCGACGCCACCTCGGGGACAGTCCTGATCGACGGTGTCAGCGTGCGCGACCTCGATCCGGAGATGCTCTGGAGCCGCATTGGCCTGGTCCCGCAGAAGCCGTACCTGTTCACGGGCACCGTCGCGAGCAACCTTCGTTACGGCAACCCCGATGCCGCCGACGCTGAGCTGTGGCAGGCTCTGGATGTCGCTCAGGCGAGCGACTTCGTGCGAGTCATGCCCGGCGGGCTCGAAGCCCCCATCGCGCAAGGCGGCACCAACCTGTCCGGCGGGCAGCGCCAGCGTCTGGCGATCGCGCGGGCGCTGGTTCGGGCGCCCGAGATCTACCTCTTCGATGATTCGTTCTCAGCCCTCGACCTTGCCACCGACGCGCGGCTGCGTGTCGCGCTCCGCCCACGCACGGCGCGAGCAGCTGTGGTCATCGTGAGCCAGCGAGTTTCTACCATCACCGACGCTGACCAGATCATCGTCCTCGACGACGGAGCAATCGTCGGCCTGGGCCGCCATGCGCAGCTGCTGGTCACCTGCCCGACCTACGTGGAGATCGTCCAGTCGCAGCTGGCCGCGGAGCCTGCGGCATGAGCGATCGATCGGCGACCGCAGAGCAGCAAACAGCGGCCCCGCGGCCGCGCCCGCCCATGCGCGGCGGCTTCGGGGGGCCCTTCGGGGGCGGGCAGATGCCCGCGGAGAAACCGATGCGCTTCGGGCCGTCGCTGCGGCGTTTGATGGCGCGATTGAGCCCCGAACGTTGGAGGCTCCTGATCGTCATCGGGCTCGGCGTGACCAGCGTCGCGTTCATGGTCATCGGACCGAAGATTCTGGGGCGCGCCACCGACCTCATCTTCTCCGGCGCCATCGGCAGGCGGCTCCCCGCTGGATTGACCACCGATCAGGTGATCGCCGCCGCCCGCGCCTCCGGGAACACCAACCTCGCCGACCTCCTCGCGCGTATGCACGTCGTGCCGGGTCAGGGAATTGATTTCAATGCGCTGGCCGGTGTCTTGATGCTGGCCTTGGGGCTTTACGTGGCGTCGGCGGTTTTCAGCTGGATGCAGGGTTACCTGCTCAACGACGTGGTTCAGCGAACGGTGTTTCTGCTGCGGTCGGACGTCGAGGACAAGCTGGGTCGCCTGCCCCTTCAGTTCTTCGATAAGCAGCCCCGTGGCGAGCTTCTGAGCCGCGTGACCAACGACATCGACAACGTCTCGATGTCACTGCAGCAGACCATCAGCCAGCTGCTTTCGGCGGTGCTCACTGTGGTCGGCGTGATCGTAATGATGTTCGTGGTCTCACCATTGCTGGCGGTAATCGCGTTGGTCACCGTCCCGCTATCCGTATTCATCACCACGCAGGTCGCGAAGCGCTCACAGAAGCTATTTGCGGCGCAGTGGGCCCACACAGGCGCTCTTGAGAAACGAGCAGCTGTTCACTGCGAGCTTCGGGGCCCAGTTCATCTCGGGCCTGATCATGCCCTCGATGACATTCATCGGAAACCTGAGCTATGTCGTCATCGCTGTCGTCGGTGGGGTGCGGGTCGCGACCGGGTCGATGAGCCTGGGCGACGTGCAGGCGTTCATCCAGTACTCCAGGCAGTTCACCATGCCGTTGACCCAGGTCGCATCCATGGCCAACCTTCTTCAATCAGGGGTCGCGTCAGCGGAGCGTGTCTTCGAGTTGCTCGACGCCGAAGAGGAGAGAGCCGACCCGGTGAGCCCGGCGCTGCCCACCAATCTCAACGGACGAGTCGAGTTCGAGCACGTGTCGTTCCGATACCTCGCGGATCAGCCCCTGATCGAGGACCTGTCGCTCGTGGCCGAGCCCGGGCATACGATCGCGATCGTTGGTCCGACGGGCGCCGGGAAGACGACTCTCGTCAACCTCATCATGCGGTTCTATGAGCTGGACGCGGGGCGGATCACGCTCGACGGCGTTGACATCAAAACCATGCGCCGGGACGACCTGCGCTCACAGATCGGAATGGTGCTGCAAGACACCTGGCTGTTTGGGGGGACCATTCGGGACAACATCGCCTACGGCAACCTGAACGCCACTGAACAACAGATTCGCGCTGCGGCCGAGGCAACCTTCGTCGATCGGTTCGTGCGCAGCCTGCCGCTCGGCTACGACACGGTCATCGACGATGAGGGAAGCAACATCAGCGCGGGTGAGAAGCAGCTGCTGACGATCGCGCGCGCCTTTCTGGCCAATCCGTCTCTGCTGATCCTCGATGAAGCCACGAGCTCCGTCGACACTCGCACAGAGGTCCTGGTGCAGCGAGCAATGGCCGCCCTCCGCTCCGACCGCACGAGCTTCGTCATCGCGCACCGGCTGTCCACCATTCGCGACGCGGACCTCATCCTGGTGATGGAGGCCGGGCGGATCGTCGAGCACGGCACCCACGAAGAGCTGCTCGCCGCCCGCGGCGTTTACCACCGGCTCTACGCGGCACAGTTCCGCGGCCTCGCCGAGGAAGTGGTAGACGAGCCGGCCAAGGTGCCTACGGCTGTGGCGTGAGTCGGATGCGGCCGGGCAGCATCTGGCTGTACATGCGTGTCGCGACTCGATGCGGCGCCGTATGCCGATCGACGGAGGCAAGCACAACATTCCTCTGAACTGTGAATTCCTGACGACAATTGATCGTGCGGTCAAGATCATGTTGTCTTCCTCGGCCAGTAGTTGCGGTTCCGTGGGCACGGCTAGAGGCTCCACGGCGTCTGAGTTCTCGGAATTTCCTTTCCGTCGATGCAGATGGCGTCGACGCGCTCGTTGAAGAACGCGACCATTCCAGCGATCGTTGCGACCTCCGGCGCGGGGTCCTCGTAGCTCCAGGCGATGTCGCGGACCGATCCGTCGGCTGCGGACGCCTGCCAGTACCTACTGGTTGGACCCTTGTATGCGCAGGCCGTTTTCATCTGCGACGGCTGGAGTAGATCAATCCGGACATCCTCTTTGGGGATGTAGTAGCGGACTGGCAGCCCGGTCTCGAAGAGAAACCGCGCCCGCCTCGTAACCGCGACGTCGTGACCGCCCACGACCACTCGCACTTCGCGCGAGCTGTCGAGCACATCGATGCGGTGGTATGGGTCACGAGCATGGACGAAGACCTCGTCGTCCTCCTCGAACCACGCGTCCATCAGCTTCCAATGGAAGGCAATGAAACCCGCGATCTCGGGGCACCCGGCGGGTGGATCAAGGTATCGCCAGGCTGCGTTCTCGACGGTAATGCCATCGACGGCGATCGAGTAATAGGTCGCCTCACCCTTGGCGACCGATCCGACGACCTTGGACGTGGTGACCAGCAGGTCCGCGCGCACGTCTTCGATTGGGAAGTAGTAAACGCATAGGCGCGCGGTCTCGAACATCATCATCACGCGGCAGCTGTCGGCGATGGCAACCCCACCGACAAAGGCACGAACGCGCTTACCGATCGGCTCTATGCGCACCGCGATCACTTTTGGCGCCGGGCCCAGCAGCTTGTTCTCGAGGACGGGTCCCTCGACGGTGACGCTCATCCCCGGCGTGCCTCGTTTTGGTTCGATTTCGGGAGTGGGACGGCGCCGATCCAGTAGGGGTTGTAAGGGCTTGACTCGAGATAGCTCTGAGCCATGGCCTTGAGACACCGGATGGTGAAACTGCCACAGGTCCTGGCGACCGATCGGCGGCTAACGGACGGATACGCGAGGGTCAGATGGTTGGCGACTGAAGCGTTTCTTTCCATGCCGGCAGCCTACGAACTCCGCTGGGTGCCGAACATCGTGGAAAGTACCGAAAAGCGCGCTAGGCGTCCCCGTTTGCGCCTCTGAGGTGCTCTGCGACCCAGCCGGCCACCTGCGCCCGCGATCTGAAGCCCAGTTTGGTCAGGATGTGTTCGAGGTGGCTCTCAACCGTTCGCTCCGACAGGAAAAGGCGCTCGCCGATTGCGCGGCTCGTCATCCCAGAGGCAACCAACCCGGCGACCTCCAGCTCGCGCTTGCTCAGGCCGCCGATGCGGTTGGCTGCCTTACCGCCGCGCGGCCCGCCGGGCCTTTCGCGCGCCAAGGCGAGGAGCTGAGCCGACGACATCGCCCGCCCCGATTCCCACGCGCTGTCGGCGGCCCTCCCCGGCAGTGCGGCGCGGGCCGCGGCAATCGCGGGATCGAGCCAGATCGACCACGGCAGCTGCACAGGCGTTTCGACCTCTTCCCTGAGCTTTGATGCTGCACCGAACAGGGTGACCGCTCGTCGCGGGTTGGCGGCCATTCCAGCCACCGCAATGCCTTCGACCTGCTGGGCGATGGAGAGCGCATCGCTTTCCGCGACCAGATCCAGTGCCGCGCCGAACCGGCCGAGTGCAGCCTCGAGATCGCCGGCCAGAATCTGCAACCAGCCGAACGTGTACTGAGCGCCAACCGCACCATAGTCGTCCTCTGCCTCGATGGCGACATCGAGCGCTCGCTGGACCCAAGGGCGGGCCTCGTCGATGTTTCCGCGCTGCAGCTCGACAGCGCCAATCGAAGCCAGGGCCAACGCGAGATCCGGCAGGTTGCCGAACCTCTTGAATTCCGCCACCGCTTTCTCCAGGTATTCGCGTGCGGTGTCAAGGTCGCGGCGTATCCGCTCGGAGGTATAGGCGATGCCGAGGTATCCCGCGACGACCATAGACTCGTCACCCACCTCGTGAGCCAACTCGGCGAGTTGCTGAGGTGTGCAGAGTGACATCTCCTGATGACCGCTTTGGCCGACCAGCGCCTGGAGGCTCCACAGGGCGCGGACGTACTGGCGCGTAGGTTCGACCGTCCAACCGGAGAGGGCCCCGAACAAACGATGAAGCCCCTCCCGCGGGGCGAAGATCCACCATAGCTTTTTGAGGTTTCCAAGCAGACCCACCTCGGTGTCGAGATCGCGCTTGGCTGAGTCAAGCGCGGCGCGCACATCAGCCATCTCATCCCAGAGGCGCCGATGTTCAGCGATAGCGCCGCGGTGCTTCCGCGCCTCGAACGCCTCTTCGCTCAGTCGCATATAGAACGCCAGGTGCAATTCGCGAAGTCGCGTCTTGTCGGCCGCGGCCAACTTGCCATGCGCGTAGTCGCGGACGGTCTCCAGGAGCCGGTATCTACTGCCGCCCTTGACGCCCGGTTCGACTTGCAGCATCGACTTGTCTGCCAGTTTCAGGAGGCCGTCGGCCACATCCGCCCGCGCCAGAGGCGCTTCCCCGCAAACCTGCTCGACCGCGTCGGCTCGTACCGGCCCTGCAAATATTGAGAGCCGTTGCAGCAGCGTTCGCTCTGATGGATCGAGTAGCTCATAGCTCCAGTCGATAGCTGCGCGAAGGGTGCGGTGGCGCGCGTCGGCGTCGCGCGGCCCGCCAGTCAATAGGCGTAGGCGGTCGTCGAGCCGCGCCATGATCTCGGCCGGGGAAAGAGCGGATACCCGCGCGGCAGCCAGCTCGATGGCCAGCGGCATCCCGTCGAGTCGGCGGCAGATCGCCACGACGGCAGGCAGATTGTCCGGTTTGATATCGAAACCGGGATTGACATTGCGCGCGCGGTCAACGAAGAGTCGCACGGCCTCGGCGGCGGAGGCGACTGCAAACGAGTCCGCCGTGTGTGGAAGCGCCAGCGGCGACAGGCGCCAAACGACTTCGCCGTCGAGGTTGAGCCGCTCGCGGCTGGTGGCTAGGACCACCAGGCGCGGACAAGCGGTCAGCAGTCGTGCCACGACTGTCGCCGCCGCCTCGGTCAGGTGCTCGCAGTTGTCTACCACAAGCAGCATCTGGCTCGAGCTGAGGCGATGTATCAGGGTGCCGATGGTGTCTTCGGCCTGAAGCCGGATGCCGGCGGCACGCGCGAATGCATCGGGTACGAGCGCTGGGTCGCGGACCTCGACGAGCTCGACCGTAATCTGGCCATCGGCGAACCGGCGGCCCTGCGCTCGAGCAAACTCCGTTGCCAATCGCGTCTTTCCGGCGCCCCCGGGCCCCAGCATGGTCAGAAGACGGGTATGGGCTAGCAGGCGGCGCAGCTCACCCATTTCCTTCTTGCGTCCGATGAAGCTGGAAAGCCGCAATGGGAAAAAGGCGGGAGCGCTCATCACCTCAATTCTGGTCGGAGGTAACGTTTCCGGCGCTTACGCACCTTCATGAGAGTCCCGCCGTCATTGCAGCGGCACCCGCATCCGTCTGGGCGGGAAGGTGGAGGAGCCACCGAACAAAAGGAGGCGGCCAGTCGGCCGCCTCCTCCTAGTCAGTTATCTAGCCGCAACTAGGCTTATCAAACGTATTGACTACGCCGCTGGCACTTACGCTCGCATGCATGACTTCGTGGAAGATCAGGGTCGATCCGTCCGAGCCAGTTCCCCTCAAGGAAAACGTCGACGTCTCACTCCCGTTCTGCAGGTTGTTGTTGTCTCCGAACCAAGTCGTGAAGTGGCCGGCGAACGATGGCTGGGCGGGATCGTTCGGGGTAAAGGAAAAGGTACCCGTCTGAGTGCCCGTCGCCCAGGAGGTGCCGGCCCCGATGCCGGACGTCAATGTCGTCACGTGGAAAACCCCGTTGTAGGTGAGCGATACTGTGCCGCTCGCACCCGTGCACGGGTTGGGTGACGGGAACGAAGCCGTAGCGTTATGAAAGGTTTGAGTGAAGGTTACGGCTCCGGCACCATTCGCGGCCGCCGGAACGGCGAGCAGCCATCCAGCGACGATGGCGGCCACAACGGCAAGCAGCTTTTTCATGTCTTTCTCCTGTGCTCTAGCGAGCCTTCACGTGTGATTGAATGCCGCCACAACGCAGGCCCACAGGGCCGGCCGGCGACGGGTTGCGGCCAACACCCGCGTCGACTGTGAACAGGGAGAACTGGTCGGAGCCGGTCGGCTAGCGCTCGAACGACACATCGCCGAGCGCCGACTTCGAGGGTGCGGTTGGTTATCATCTCCATATTCGTGGAACATAAGAGTGCGGCGAATATACACACTGCTATGCTGTGTGTCAATATCGATCAAACATCAATGACTACTGAAATCAAGCCGGGAAGGAAGGTTAAGAACAACGCCGCGGCCAGGGCTGGATCCGACGCGGCAAGGACGCCGCGTCGCTACCGCCAGGGCCGTCGGGCTGAGCTCGAAGCTCAGACCCGGCTACGAATCACCGAGGCGGCGATGAAGCTCCACGGTACCGTCGGCCCGGCGCGGACCACAGTGACGGCAGTCGCAGACGAGGCGGGGGTCCAGCGCGGCACCGTTTACCGCCACTTTCCGGACGAGGATGCCTTGTTTGGCGCCT
>WNGJ01000856.1_pt1 | contig 28516 bp, 28 predicted proteins | sample 5400611 | NCBI WGS metagenome assembly WNGJ01 (sample SAMN13153375, study PRJNA577476) | soil metagenome | isolation source: 40 cm soil or saprolite under Garry oak tree replicate 1 | place: USA:California | collected 2016-06-15
TCGCAGCACGTAGTTGAAGACAGGCACCTGATAGGCACGGACGATGAGCGAGAAAGCTCGCTCGTCGCCTTTCTGTGCCTTCCGCAGGACGCCAAAATCAGGTTGCTGAAGTGACAAAAGGTTCCGGAGTATAGCCCGGATCAGGCCGGGGTCGTTAAGGGTTTACCGGTCATCTGTAAGGGTTGCGTGAAACCTAAAAACCCCAGCAAAGTGGGCACTAAATCAGCCAGCTCGCCGGTGCCGTCAAGGGTCACTTCGGGGTCTGTGACGATGAGCGGGACGGGGTTCGTCGTGTGCGCGGTATGGGGGCTTGCACCGTCTGCCTCGAGCATCTGTTCGGCGTTTCCGTGGTCTGCGGTGATCAGCGAGACGCCACCTTTTCGAGCGACCGCCTCGACGATTCGACCGAGGCACTCGTCGGCTGTTTCCACTGCCTTCACCGCCGCGGGGATCGATCCTGTGTGGCCGACCATGTCGGGGTTCGCCAAGTTGATGACGGCAAACCGGTAGCCGTTTCGGTCGAGCTCTTCGACGAACCGGTCGGTCACTTCCCGCGCGGACATCTCCGGTTTCTGGTCATAGCTCGCAACGTCCCGCGGCGACGGCACGAGAATCCGGGTCTCCCCCGCCCACTCCGCCTCGCGGCCGCCGTTGAAGAAATAGGTCACGTGGGCGTACTTCTCGGTCTCGGCGGCGTGCAGCTGGCGTACCCCGTGCACGGCAAGAACCTCGGCCAGGGTCTCCCGCACCTCCTGTTCGGGAAACGCGACCGGCACTTCGAGGTCCGCCCGGTATCTCGTCATCGTCGTGATATCGGCGCCTGCCTCGACGAGCTTCATGCTCAATTGGCGGGCTCTGTCAGGACGGAAGTTGAAGAAGATGGCTGTGTCCGTCCCCGGCTGAAGCCGGGGCCGGCCACCAACTGTGATTGGTTCGATGAACTCGTCGGTGATCCCTCGCTCATAGCTACGGCGGACGGCTTCGATCGGATCGGTTGCCTGCTCGCCTTTCCCCTCGACAATCGCGTCGAAGGCGCGCTGTGTCCGCTCCCAGCGCTGGTCGCGATCCATCGCGTAGTACCGGCCGCTGACGGTGGAGATGCGCTCCGTGGGGAGTTCGGCGAGGTCGTGGACGGCGGCGTGCGGAGAGACGTCCCGACCGTCTGTGAACGCGTGGATCCAGGTCTTCTCCGGAGCGAAGCGCAACAGCGCGCACAGATGGTCGATGTGCGAGTGGACACCGCCGTATGAGACGAGGCCGAGCAGATGCACCCGCTCGCCTCGTTCGAAGGCGCTCACCAGGGCCGGGTTCTGGAAGAACGACCCGTCTTCGATCGACTTGTTGACACGCATGAGGTCCTGGAACAGGACGCGTCCGGAGCCGATCGTTAGGTGTCCGACTTCGCTGTTGCCCATTTGTCCGGGCGGCAGCCCGACGGCCTCGCCCGACGCGTCGAGCGTGGTATGCGGGAACGCCGTCCACAGCCGGTCGAAGTTCGGGGTGTGGGCGAGCTCCACGGCATTGCCCGGTCCGGCCGGCGCAAGGCCCCAGCCGTCGAGGATGACGAGCGCTACGAGGGGATGCTCGCGCCCGCTCGGCAAATCGCGATGAAGGACTCGAGGTCGAGTGACGCTCCGCCGACGAGCGCGCCGTCGACGTCGGGCTGGCTCAGGAGGACCCTGGCGTTGTCCGGCTTGACCGAGCCGCCGTAGAGCACGGGGACATCGAGTATCGACTTGATGAACGCGTGCGCCTCCTGCGCGATCTCCGGCGTGGCCGTCTTTCCCGTTCCGATTGCCCAGACGGGCTCGTACGCGAGGACGAGGTTGTCGTCGGCGTCAAACGCGGAGAGCTGCCGCTGCAAGACGCTTTCGGTCTCGCCGCGCTCGCGTTCCCCTTCCGTCTCGCCGACGCAGGCGATGACGAACATACCTGCCGCCAGTGCGGCTCGTACCCTGTCCCCCACGGTCTCGTCCGTCTCGCCGAAGTACTGCCGGCGTTCCGAATGCCCGACGATCGCGCCGTAGACGCCGAGCTCGAGAAGCATCTCGGCCGAGATCTCTCCCGTGTAGGGACCCTCCTCTTCCCAGTGCACGTTCTGGGCCGCAACTGCAATCTCCGTGCCGGCGAGCAACTGGACCGCGACCGCGAGCGAGACGAATGGCGGGCAGACAACCACATCGACCCCCTCGAGCTCTTCCTCGCGGAGCCCCAGGCAGAACTCCGCCGTCTCGGCCGCACCCTTGTACATCTTCCAGTTCCCTGCGATCAGCGACAAGTGCCAGATCTTACGACGCAGGAATCACGCTGACGCCGGGCAGATCCCTCCCTTCTAGAAGCTCCAGAGCGGCGCCGCCGCCTGTCGAGAGCCAGGAAACCTTGTCGGCCAGCCCGAGCTCGCTCAGCGCGCGTGCTGAATCGGCGCCGCCGACGACCGAGTAGCCGCCGGACGAGGCGACCGCCTCCGCGATCGCCTTCGTTCCCTCGTCAAACCGCGGCCACTCGAACACGCCCATCGGTCCGTTCCAGAAAATCGTGCGTGCCTGCGAGATGTGCTGCGCGAACAGCTCCCTGGTTTCGGGCCCGATGTCGAGCCCCAACCATCCGTCCGGGAGAGCGTCGTAGGGCACGACCTTCGCCTCGGCGTCGGCGGCGAAGTCGCTCGCCGCGACGACGTCGACCGGCAGGACGACGTCGAACGGAAGGGGATTGTCCGTTCTGATCTGCTCGGCCATCTTGCCGCCGACGAGCACCGCGTCGGCCTTTCCGCCCAGGTTCTTCAGCACGCCGAGCTTGTCGTCGACCTTCGCACCTCCCGAAATGAGAATGAAGGGCCGCTCCACGTCGCCGAGGAGCTTCCCGAGCTCCGTCAGCTCGCGTTCGAGCAAGAGCCCGGCATACGTGGGAAGCAGCCGCGCGACCCCGACCGTCGAGGCGTGCGCGCGGTGCACGGATCCGAACGCATCCTGCACGAAGAGGTCGTTGTCGTCGGCGAGTTCTAGCGCGAACCCGGGATCGTTCTTCGTTTCGCCGGGGTTGAAGCGCGTGTTCTCCAGCACGCGCAGGCGATCGCCGGGCAGGAGCGCTCGCAGCCGTTCGGCGACCGGGCCGATCGAGAACGCCGGGTCTTCCCCTTTCGGACGTCCGAGATGAGAGCAGACCGTCACTTCCCCGGCGTCGCGCTCGAGGAGTAGTTGCAGGGTCGGCAGGGATGCCCGGATCCGGGTCTCGTCCGCGATCTGACCACCTTCCAGCGGGACGTTCAGGTCAGACCGGACGAGCACCCGCTTGCCGGCGATGTCGGCATCGCGTACCGACCGCGGCCTGTGCACCTATGCGGAGACGGTCGCCGGGATGTCGGCGGCGATCTTCGCGACGACGTCGACGAGACGACAGCTGTAGCCCCACTCGTTGTCGTACCAGCCGAACACCTTGGCCATGGCCCCGTTCGCCATCGTCAATTCGCTGTCGACGATGCACGAGTAGGGCGAGTGCACGATGTCGGTCGAGACGAGTGGATCGTCCGCGTACCGAAGAATGCCCTCGAAGGAGCCCGTGTCGGCGGCAGTGCGGTAGGCCGAGTTCACGTCGTCGACCGTCACCTCGCGGCCGAGACGGACGACCAGGTCCGTGATCGAGCCGGTCGGGACCGGTGCCCGGACGGAGATCCCGTCGACCTTGCCCTTCAAGTCGGGGAGGACCAATCCGATCGCACGGGCAGCGCCCGTCGAAGTCGGGATGAGGTTGATCGCAGCTGCGCGTGCACGGCGCAGGTCCTTGTGCGGGAGGTCGAGGATCTGCTGATCGTTGGTGTACGCGTGAATAGTGGTCATGAATCCCTGCTCGACCGTGAAGTTGTCGTGCAGCACCTTGGCGAGCGGCGCAACGCAGTTCGTGGTGCACGATGCGTTCGAGATGATGTGATGCTGCTCGGGGTCGTAGGTGTCGTCGTTGACGCCGAGCACGATGGTGACGTCAGGGTCGGTCGCCGGTGCGGAGATGACGACCTTCTTGGCGCCGGCGTCGAGGTGCTTCTGCGCACCCTCGCGGTCGGTGAAGAAGCCGGTCGACTCAATCACGAGGTCGACCTCGAGGTCGGCCCACGGCAGCGCAGCAGGGTCGCGCTCCGAGAGCACTTTCAACTCGGACTTACCCGCCCTGATGACCCCGTCGCCGACCTCGACGTCCTCGCTCAGCTGTCCGAGGACGGAGTCGAACTTGAGAAGATGCCCCATCGTCTTGGCGTCGCCGAGGTCGTTGATCGCGACGATTTCGAAATCGCCCGCACGCTCAAGGTGAGCCCGGAAGAAGTTCCGCCCAATCCGCCCGAATCCGTTAATCCCCACACGGGTCTTCGCCATAGGCACGAGTCTAAATAAATAGTCCGTAGCCGATGCCGGCTTCGCCAGGGTCGGCTTGGAACCGGCTCGCCTCGAGGGGCGAAACCGTCGGAAGTCATCATGGCGCGCGAAAGCGCGCGGGACTTCCGACGGTGAGGCGGGCCGGAGGAGAAGCTCCGAGGACGACCTCCTCCTCCGGTTGAACCACGCTCAGGACCTTGGCGTCGGACGGGGTCTGAATCCGGCGCCGGACGAGCGCGGACCCGCCACCAGTGGGAGTATGACGAAAGCCTCGACATGACGACAACCAGGCGAGAAAGTTAGGTGGACGCGAACTCTTGTAACTTACGTAAACGCCTGTGCGCCGACGCTTTCGTAGCCGGAGGCCGACACTTCAGCGCCAGCTCACGAAGAGGGAGTGTCGGGTGTCTCTCTCGGAGCTCGGCGATCTCCTGCAGTCGAGCCGGGAGTTTGGCCAACTCGCCGCTTCGGCGAAGTCGCTCTACCGCTCGGAGCTGGTCGTGTGCGGCACGGCTCGTCCGGACGAGATTCGCGTGGTCGGCGTTCGCCAGGCGATTCGCCCGTGAGCGCGTGGCCGCCATGACCGCGCGCTCTTCGAAGAGCAAGACGGTGCGGCCCGCGCCGGCAAGCGCGAGTGTGTCGGCGATCGTTTCGATTCCCTTCGCGTAGGCGACGGCGTGGCGTCCGCGGTCGAGCACACCGAGGCGCACTCCTTCCTCACCGGCGATGCGCGCAAGGAATTCGGCCCCGTCGATCTCTGCGCTGCGGATCTCGAGATGCGGCGAGCGGGGCCCGCTGAGCGAGCCGCCGCCGAGCAGCGCTCCGCGGAGATACGCAGCACGGCAGCACGAGCGCGCTACTACCCGCCGTGGCGGGCGCCCGAGCGGCGTGAGGCGGGAGCTGAGCACGCCGGCCTCGTGGAGCACCTGGAGCGCGCGATCGTCTCCGGCAACGTGTAGCTGGTACCTCGTCCCCCCGTCGAACGCGTGTCGCGGATACGTCCGGATCTCGGACACGACATCGAACGCGCGTAGAAGACTGAACGCTCGACGCGTGACTGCCGGGTCGCCGACGTCGAGGTGCACGGAGACCTCGCCGCGGCCCTTGAGATGGACGCTCCCCGCAGAGTGGAAGAGCCCCGAGAGCTCGGCCAGCCGATCGCACTCGCTGCGCGGCGTGATCGCCGCGAGCTCGTGCCGAAGATCCTCAGAGAGTGACACCTTCGAGCGCGAGCAGCCGCTGTTTGTAATCCGGACCGAGAGATCCATACGACCCCAGGCCGTCGGAGGCGACCACGCGATGGCAGGGAACCACGATCCCGAAGCGGTTGCCTGCACAGAAGGTGCCCGCCGCCCGCTGAGCCCGCGGGTGACCGGCGAGCCGGGCGAGTTCGCCGTACGAAACCACCTCCCCGTACGGCACGTGCCGCAGGGCGCGGACGACATCGAGCTGGAACGTCGTCCAGCCTTCGACCTCGAGCCGGACGTCGAGGAAGGATGCCCGCTCCCCTGCGAAGTAAGCCCTGAACCTGTTGATCAACTTCTCCGCTTTCGGCGCGCTCCCGTTCCCCATGCGTGCGCGTTTCGGAGTTAGCGTCGACCTCGAGGGCGGTGGGCGATCAGCCCCTCCCTGATGGGTGGGGGTCGTCCGCGCACGCGCGCGTCTACCTAGGGACGGCTGCGGAAGCTCATGCCAGACAAGGCACCCGTCCTCGAGCCAGACCTCCCCTACGCCCCAGCCTTCGGCTTCGTAGGGGATGCACGTCACAGACACGGTGCCCAAGCCTACAATCGCCCCCGATGTCCGCCGCGCCCGGCCTGTTCCGCCCGCCGATGCCCGAAAACGAGCCGGTGAAGTCGTACGCGCCGGGCACGCCCGAGCGCGAGGAGCTACGTCTCCGCCTCCAGCAGATGCAGTCGGAGCAGATCGAGACACCGATGGTCATCGGGGGCGAGGAAGTACGGACGAGCGAGACGTTCGAGACGGTCATGCCGCACGACAGGGACCACGTGCTGGCCACGGTGCACAAGGGCGACGCGCGTCACGTCGAGCAGGCGATCGAAGCGGCGGCGGAAGCCTGGGAGGACTGGCACCGCACGCCGTGGGAGGACCGCGCCGCCGTCTTCCTCCGGGCCGCGGAGCTGCTGGCCGGGCCGTGGCGCTCGACGCTCAACGCGGCCACGATGCTCGGCCAGTCCAAGACCGCGCACCAGGCGGAGATCGACGCCGCTTGTGAGCTGACCGACTTCTTCCGGTTCAACGTGCAGTTCATGTTGCGGATCTACGACGAGCAGCCGATCTCCTCGCCGGGCACGTGGAACAGAATGGAGTACCGCCCGCTCGAAGGATTCGTGTTTGCTGTCACGCCGTTCAACTTCACGGCGATCGGCGGGAACCTTCCCGGCAGCGCGGCCCTGATGGGGAACACGGTCGTGTGGAAGCCCGCGTCAACCGCCGCCTACTCGGCGCACTTCCTGATGAAGCTTTTCGAGGCTGCAGGCGTCCCGCCCGGAGTGATCAACCTCGTCTACGGGTCGGGCGCGGAGATCGGCGACCCAGCCCTCGCGAGCCCCGACCTGGCCGGCGTCCACTTCACCGGCTCGACACCTGTCTTCCAATCGATGTGGAAGACGATCGGGAACAACATCACGAACTACCGGAACTATCCGCGAATCGTCGGCGAGACGGGCGGCAAGGACTTCATCGTCGCGCACCCCTCCGCCGATGCCGCGGCTGTCGCCACCGCAATCGTCCGCGGCAGCTTCGAGTACCAGGGCCAGAAGTGCTCCGCAGCCTCGCGCATCTTCGCTCCGTCCAACCTCTGGCCGGAAATCCGGGAGCGGGTCGTCGAGGAGGTGCGCTCGATCAAGATGGGCGACGTCGCCGATTTCGAAAACTTCATGGGGGCGGTGATCGATGCCGGCTCGTTCAAGACGCAGCGGGAAGCGATCGAGGAGGCAAAGGCAGCTGACAAGGTCGATGTCCTCGTCGGTGGCGGCTATGACGATTCGGAGGGCTACTTCGTCGAGCCGACGGTGCTCGAGACCACCGATCCGAACTTCCGCACCATGCGGGAGGAGCTTTTCGGGCCCGTCGTCACGACCTACGTCTATCCCGAAGGGAAGTACGGCGAGACGCTCGACCTGATCGACAAGGGCGCGCCGTACGGACTGACGGGCGCGGTCTTCGCGCGCGAGCGTGATGCCGTCGATCTCGCGGGCGAGAAGCTTCGGTACGCGGCCGGGAATTTCTACGTCAACGACAAGCCGACCGGCGCTGTCGTCGGCCAGCAGCCGTTCGGCGGCGCGCGCGCTTCCGGCACGAACGACAAGGCGGGCTCGATGTGGAACCTGATCCGTTGGGTGAGCCCTCGCACGATCAAAGAGACGTTCGTGCCCCCGACCGACTACCGCTACCCGTTCATGGCGCCCGAAGACGGCCGCGAGCCCGGCTAGCTCTGTGAAACCGTTGCTGCTGATCGCGTCCGCCTTCGCCGCGGCGCTCCTTGTCGTGCCCGCCGCCGAGGCAGGGCCGATCATCGACCGCGCGGTCGCCGCCTTGCACTCCGATCCCGTGTATGTCGACCCGGCGGCAGAGCTTGCGCTCTCGGCCGCCGACCAGGACCGGCTGCGGACGAAAGTCGACGGCGCCGGCGCCGGGCCCGTCTACATCGCGATCCTTCCGAACGCCGCCGAGCTGGAAGCCGGCGGCAGTCCGGACGGGGTCCTCCAGGGGATCCATACAGGCCTTCACCTCAAGGGCACCTACGCCGCCGTAATCGGAACGCACTTCCGCGCCGGAAGCGACGGCGTCCTGCCGAAAGGCGTTGCCGGCCGCCTGGCGACCGAGGCGCTCGCCGCCCATCGCGGCGCGGGCGTGACCGCCACGCTCCTCGACTTCATCGACCGTGTCGCAGCCGAACGACGCGGTGGCGCCGGCGGGGGCGGCGGCCAGCCGAGCGGCGCCGGCGGTGTGGTCATCGCCCTGCTGATCGCCGCAGTCGTCGCGTTTCTGCTCTTCCAGGCAATTCGCAGGCGGCGCCGCTCCCAGGCCGAGCTCGCCGAGGTCAAGGCCGCGGCTCACGACGACCTCGTCTCCCTCGCCGACGACGTCCAGAAACTCGAGCAGCCTGTGGAGTCGAATCCGCAGGCGAAACGGGAGTACACGCAGGCGCTCGACTCGTATGGCAAGGCGAGCGGCTCGTACGACCGGGCGACGCAGCCGCGCCAGCTCGAAGCAGTGGCGACGGCGCTCGAGGAGGGCCGCTGGCACATGAGCGCGGCGCAGGCGCTCCTGGACGGGCAAGCGCCGCCCGAGCGGCGCCCACCGTGCTTCTTCGATCCTCGCCACGGCCCCTCGACGCGCGACGTCGACTGGGCGCCTCCCGGCGGAACACCCAGAAAGGTCCCGGCCTGCGAGGCAGACGCACTGGCCGTGGAAGCCGGTGCGCAGCCCGCCTCACGCGAGGTGCTGACCGGCGGCCGGAAGGTCCCCTACTGGAGCGCTCCGCCCTACTTCGGGCCGTGGGCGGGCGGCTACTTCAGGCCGTTCGGCGGAACGGGATTCCTGTCAGGCCTCTTCGTCGGCGAGCTGCTGGGCGGCGCGTGGGGCGGCTGGGGCTACGGCAGCTGGGGCGGTGCCGGAACCGCGGGCGGCTTCGGCAATTGGAACGATGCAGGGGGCGACAAGGGCGACTTCGGCGGCGGGATGAGCTTCGGCGGCGGTGATTTCGGAGGCGGTGGAGGTGGCGGCGGAGGCGACTTCTAGCGGAGCGTCGGCCACACTGCGTCCGTGATCCACTCCGTTCTCCACGCGATCGGAGTCTTCTTCCACCACCTTGCTGCGGTCGAGTGGAAGTGGCTCGCGATCGGGATCCTCTGCCACCTCTGCAAGCTCCTTGCGGTCTCGCGGGCTTGGCGGAACATCGTCCACGCCGCGTACCCCGACCGGCCTGTGCGCTGGCGCCAGATGTTCGGCGCGTACGTCGCAGGCACCGGAGTGAATGCGGTCATTCCCGCTCGTGGGGGCGACGTCGTGCGGCTCTTCCTCGCGAAGCGGCGCATCGACGGCTCGACCTACACCACGCTCGTCTCGACCTCGTTGCTGCAAACGCTCTTCGACATGCTCGTCGCGAGCTGCTTCATCGTGTGGGCCGTCACGCAGCACGTGCTGCCCGGCCTCGACGCGCTCCGTAGCCCGAGCCTCCCTGCGCTCGACTACGGCTGGGCTTTCCGCCATCCCCTGGCCGGACTCATTCTGGTCGGGCTCCTGCTCATCTTCGGAACGGCGCTCGTGGCCTGGGTCGCCGAGCGCGTCGACGAGTTCCAGTCGAAGGTCGCGCAGGGCTTTGCCGCGTTTCGAGACCGCTCCTACTATCTACGGCGCGTCGTCCTTTGGCAGGTCGTCGACTGGTCGCTGCGCCTTGCGACCGTCTTCTTCTTCCTACGCGCCTTCGGGATACCGGCCACGCTCCGCAACGCCCTCTTGGTGCAGGTGAGTCAGAGCCTCGCCACGATCTTTCCGGTCAGTCCGGCCGGAATCGGCACGGAGCAGGCTCTGCTCCTCTACATCTTTCGCAGCGTTACGTCCAAGAGCTTGGCGCTCAGTTTCAGCGTCGGCATGCGCGTGACGCTGATCATCGTCAACGCCGTTGTCGGTTTCGCCGCGATCTTGTTCATGACCGGAACCTTGCGGATCCGTCGGCAGGCCGACGCCGATCGAGCCGGCGCGGAGCCGGCGTAGGCGAAGCGCTCAGACGGCCGCTACTGAAAGCGACCGTCTGAGAAACCTTCTGAGTTCCAGCCTCCGTTGCTGTTGGCGACAGCCGGCGAGTGGGGATTCTTGGGCTGTGCCCATGCGTTGCCGACGCCGAACGTCACGGCGACCACGACAAGAGCTCCCAAGGAGAACATCTTCCGCAGCATCTTGATCACCTCCTCTCGTTGCATTAGAACCGCACGTCCTGCAAGGCTTCTGCCGCACGCCGGTAGAGCGCCGCGGCGGCACTGTCATCGCCGCGCCGTGATGCAAGATCGCCCTGGGCAGTCCAGGCGACCGCACGATGGCTTGCGGAGGAAAGCTGCGACAGGCTGAGCTCGGCCTCGGCCAAGGCCTGCTCGGCTTCGTCGAGCCGCTCTTGTTCCAACAGGGCCCGACCGAGAACGATCTGAGCATTGCCGATCTCGTCCAGGAAGTCAGGGCGCCCAGCGAGCAGCTCGAGGGCATGCCGGGATTGCTCTTCGGCCAGGCTCCAGTCGCCTGCACCGAGGTGGACCTGCGCTAGCGAAGAGACCGCCTGGGCCGCGTCGGCATCGCTGCCGATTTCGAGCGCAACCGAGAACGCGCGCTTGAGGTACGAGATCGCGTCGTCCGACTTGCCGAGGAGGTAGTTCAGGCCGCCGAGGTTGTTGAGCATGCGGCCGAGGTTCTGCCGGTCGCCGTGCTCCTCGTACAGCTCCTTTGCTCGCTCGGCGAGGGTGCGCGCACGAAGCCAGTGACCGTCGCGTTCGGCCACGATCGACGCCTGGAACGTGATGTGCGCGACGGTGAGGGTGTCATCGAGTCGCTCGGCGAGCTCGAGCGCGCGCTCGATGTCCTCCCGCGCCGCTTCGAAATCGCGCTGACGGCGCGAGCAACGGGAACGCCACTCCAGAATGTGAGAGCGCAGCCGGTCGCAGGGATCACCTGAGCGGTCGGCGAGGTCGAGCGCTTCGCTGAGTAGCGTCTGCGCAGTGTTGATCGACGTGAGCTTGTAGCGGCAGACACCCATCCGGTACAGCACCTCGGCGCGCTCGACGTCCGAGAACCCCGCCTGCTCGGCTAGTTCGCGTGCGCGAACGAGGAGCTCGAGGGCCGGGCGAAGCTCTGCACCTGCCATTCGCGCCCAGGCTTCCGCGAGCAAGGCGCGGAACTCGAGCTCACGAGCCTCCGGCGAGAACTCCAGGCCGGCGAGTGCTTCCAGCGCTTCGTCGTACTGCTGTCCCTCGACGGCGGCCTCGGCACGCGTAATCGCGGCCTCGACCTCGGCATACTCGTCCCAGGACTGACCGGTCTCGAGATAGGAGACGTCGACCCCGAGCCGCTCGCCGATCCAGGAAAGTGTCTCTTTCGTCGGGCGCGTCTTCCCCCGCTCGATCTGGCTCATGTACTCCTTCGAGAAGCGCTCCCCCGCCAACTCGGTTTGCGTCAGCCCCGCGGCAACGCGAAGCTGGCGTAGGCGGGTGCCTAGGCCCGAAGTCGCGCGCTGCGGCGCGCGAGGGGGAGTGAGGATGCGGCCTTCCATGTTGCGGCTCTTCACGTATCGGCCCGCTGCCGCTCCATGAGGATCGCTTGCGAGAGTGCCCCCCATCGAGGGACTAGGGGCTTTAGGCGCGGCCGGCTTTGTGCAACTGCGCGTAGATCGAACGAGCCGTCTTCGCCGGCACGCCCGGGACGCCTTCGAGCTCCTCCTGGGACGCCGCAAGGAAGCGCTCAGCGGAGCCGAAGTGCTGGAGCAGCGCCCGCCTGCGCGCCGGTCCGACGCCCTCCAGCTCGTCGAAGATCGAAGCGAAGGAGCGCGCGTCTCGCCGCTGCCGGTGGAAGCCGACCGCGAACCGGTGAGCCTCGTCGCGGACCCGCTGCAACAACTGGAGCCCTGGCGAGTGCGCGGCGAGCACGATCGGATCTGGGCTGCCGGGAACGAAGACCTCCTCCACCCGCTTGGCCAACGCGACGACCGCGACGCGCGGGAGATCGAAGGCCTGCATTGCTGCCAGCGCCGCCGAGAGCTGCCCCTTCCCGCCGTCGATGACGACGAGATTTGGGATGGCTACGAAAGACTGGTCGTACTCCTCGGAGGTGACATCGGCGAGCCGCGAGAATCTCCTCGAAACGACCTCCGCGATCGCCGCGAAGTCGTCCATCCCGACCTGGCCTTTGATTCCGAACTTCCGGTAGTGCGCCTTTTTGGCTACCCCGTCCTGGAAGACGACCATCGAGCCGACGTTGTCCTGCCCCATTACCGTCGAGATGTCGAAACATTCGATCCGGATCGGCAACGCCTCGAGGTTGAGCACCTCGCGCAGCTCCTCGAGCGCCTCCACCCGCCGCAGCCGCTTCAACTCAGTCTGCTCAGCCTCCGCTGCGAGTGCATGACGGGCGTTTTCGGTGGCAAGCTCCTGCAGTCGCCGCTTCTCGCCGCGTTCGGCTGCGCGCACCTCGACGCGGGCCCCCCGCCGTTCGGAGAGAAACTCGGCGAGCGCCGATGTGTCCCCGGACTCCCGCGGGACGACGATCTGCGGCGGGACGCTAGGCGCGGAGCCGTAGTACTCCAGGAAGAACGACTCGAGCACGGTTCCGAAGTCCTGCCCGCCGACGTTCTCGAGGTGGAACGAGTAGCGGTCGATCATCTTCCCGTCCCGCAGCGGGAAGACCTGCACCACGGCCCGGTCGGCCTCCATCGCGAGCCCGATCACGTCGATCGTTCCGACGGAGCGGAGATCCGCCGCCTGCCGCTCGGCGAGATGCTGGACGCTCCGGAGGCGGTTGCGATAGCGCGCGGCTTCCTCGAAACGCTCGTTTGCCGCAGCCGCCTGCATCTTTCGTTCCAGCTCACGCTGGATCGGCTCGGTGTCTCCGGACAGGAACTCGATCACTTGGTCGATGATCGCGCGGTAATCCTCCTTCGACACGTAGCCGACGCACGGCGCCAGGCACCGCTCGATGTGGTAGTCGAGGCAGGGAATGCCCGAGTGGCGTCCCGGCTTCGGGCCTTCGCAGGGCCGGTACGGAAAGACGCGGTTCAGCACGTCCAGGGTCTCCCGGACCTTCTTCGCGTTCGCGTACGGACCGAAGTAGACGACGCCCCGGCGATGGCGCTCGCGCGTGAACATGACCCGGGGGTATTCGTCCGCCACCGTGACGGCGATGTACGGGAACGACTTGTCGTCACGGAGCCGGACGTTGAAGGGCGGCCGGTGCCGTTTCACGAGGTTCTGCTCGAGGTGGAGCGCCTCGACCTCGTTCTGCGTGACGATCACCTCGATGTCCTCGACGCGCTCGGGCAGCTGCTGGATAGCGCTGCGCGTGTCGTGGCTCTGCTGAAAGTACGAGCGGACGCGAGGCCGTAAGGACTTGGCCTTGCCCACATAGAGAACCTCTCCGGCCCGGTCCCGAAAGAGGTAGACGCCCGGCTTCGCCGGGAGTCCTTTCAGCTGGTTTTCGAGCCGCGACGCCACGACGTCCAGCCTAGCCCCGGCACAAATGGGCAAGCCCGCGGCCCGCACCGGCAAATCAAAAAGCGGCCCGGGTGGAGAGACCGGGCCGCCTGAGAAAGGATTGGTGAAGGAAGGTGGCGAGCTTCCCGGAGGCCCCCTGCGGCGAGAGCCTTGGCAACACAATCCTGACTCTTGGCAATATCGTTGGGACTCACGGTGGTCCCCGTCCCCCGGACGAGGGATCTTCGCTCCTAGCGGCTCCGGGTTGACGCCTTCCGGCGGCATTCCTACACTGGCCCGACCCGGCAGCGTCCGACCGCAACCGGTTTTTTCCCTTGCTGAAGCCCCGATCCCTCATCGCCCTGCTCTGTGCCTTTGCGGCCCTGGCCGCGCCGACCCACGCTTTGGGCAGTGAGCGGATGTACATGGGCGCGGCCGAGGACGAGGGCCGGAACGCAGATCCGGCGGTGGCGATGGCGAAGATGCAACTCGCCAAGGCGGCCGGTTTCGACACGATCCGGATCACGGCGGTCTGGGAGCCCGGCCAGAGCGCGGTTCCGGCCGGTCAGCTTCAGGCGCTCCAGTCGATCGCAGCCGCAGGAGACTTCCTGGGCATTCGCGTCGTGGCCACGGTCATGAACGTCGGGAGCCGGGCGACGCCTCTGACCGCCACGTCGCGCACCCAGTTCGCCCGTTTCGCCGCCGACATGGTCAAGCGCGTTCCGAGCATCCGCGAATACATCGTGGGGAACGAGCCGAACCTGAACCGCTATTGGCTGCCCCAGTTCGGCCCGAACGGCGAGGATGCCGCCGCGACCGCTTACGTGCAACTGCTCGCGCGCACCTACGACGCCATGAAGGCGGCGGACAAAGGCGTGTTCATCATTGGCGGCTCGGTCTCTCCACGAGGGATCGACCGGCCCGGCACCGCCCGCGACACCCATTCGCCGACCGCGTTCATCACGGACATGGGAACCGCGTACCGCGCCCTCAAGCGGACCCGGCCGATCATGGACGGCTTCTCCTTCCACCCGTACGGTGAGAACTCGAGCACGCCGCCGACCTTCGAGCATACGACCGGGACGTCCCTCGGCCTGGCCGACTACGACAAGCTCGTCTCCCTCCTCGGGAGCGCGTTCGACGGCACGGCGCAGATCGGCTCGAGCCTGCCGATCGTCTACGACGAGTACGGCGTGGACTCCCAGATCCCGGACGGCAAGCGACGCTTCTACAGCGGGAAGGAGCCTGCGACCACCAAGCCCGCGAGCGAGGGCGTGCAGGCGGCCTACTACCGGGAGGCCCTCGAGATAGCCGCCTGTCAGCCGACGGTGCGCGGCTTCCTGATCTTCCACGTCACGGACGAGACCGACTACAACCGCTGGCAGTCCGGCGTCTATTACGCCGACGGAACACCGAAGTCGTCGCGCGCGTTCGTGAAGCAGACGATGGACGAGATCCGTTCAGGCGCCGTGGAGTGCGGCGGGCCGCCGCCTCCGGGACCCAAGGAGGGCTGGGCAGTCGCCACGGCCGGCGAGTTCGCGGCGGCGGAGAAGGGCTCGGCTCTCGTCGGCGGCTGGGTCCTCGTGGACGCCTCGGGCTAGCATTTCTCCGGTGGAAGGCCAGTACGTCGCCTACAGCTTCTTCCGCATCGATCCGGCCTGGCGGCGCCTGCCGATCGAGGAGCGCGCCGCGGGTAAGGACGCCTTCGCGGAGGTGGTGGAGGACTGGGCCGGGCGGATGGACTCGCTGCGGGCCTACACGCTCACGGGAGTCAGGCCCGACTCCGACTTCTTCCTCTGGAAGATCACGCAGCGCTACGGGGATCTCGGGGAGCTCGGCGCTGCGCTGAACGGCACGCCGCTCGCCGGCTGGCTCGAGACGCCCTACTCCTATCTCGCGACCACCAAGGCGTCCGAGTACACGAAGGCGAGGCGCGCGCGAAAGGTCGTCCCCAAAGGCTCGCCGTACCTCGTCGTCTACCCATTCGTGAAGGTGAGGCCGTGGTACGCGCTGCCGCCGGACGAGCGCCAGGCTGCGATGGAGGAGCACATGCGCGTCGGCGCCGAGTTCGAGACGATCCATAACCACACCACGTACTCGTTCGGGATCGACGACCAGGAGTTCATGACGGCATTCGAATGCGACGAGCCGTCAGACTTCATGCACCTCATGCTCACGCTGCGGGAAAGCGTGGCGTCGCGTTACACCGAGCGCGACACGCCGATCTTCGTCGGCCAGCACGTCGAGATCCGCGCCGCGCTGGACGCGCTCGACGGAAAATTCGCGCGCGTTCGGGCCTAGCTCGAAGCTAGTCGGCCTCGGCGAGATCGCGCCAGCGTTTCAGATGGCGGAGGCCGATGGCGGCGGGCAACAGGGGCAACCAGAGGTTGAAGATCCTGTAGGTGCAGACCGCGAGGATCGCTTTGGCGAGTGGAATGCCCGTCCACGCCAGCGCGAAGGACACCAGCGCCTCCACCGTGCCGGCCCCGCCGAGCGGCAATGTTCGCCGGGTGAGTGCGTAGCCCGTGGCGTAGCCGATCACGAGCGCCGCTAGATCCGGCGATTCGTGGAACGCACGCAGGCTCGCCCAGAGGCAGCCAACGTCGCCGACCCAGTAGAGCGTCGTGCCGACGAAGGCGCCGCCGTACTCGGCTCCCTGCGCAGCGAGGCTCTTGAGCATCTGGACGGCATCCAGCGCCTGACGCAGCACAGAGCGCAAGCGACCTTCCGCCCCAACGCGGTGACGACGTGTCAGTGCCGCGAAGGCGGCCGCGAACCCGAGCGGCACGGCAATGACCCACGGCAGCGTGAATCCGAGGCTCGGGTGAGTCGACCCGCGCGCCAGGAGAATGACTGCAGCAAGAGCCGCAGCGGGCGCCAGAATCGCGTATTCCAGCGCGCCGAGGCCGAGGACGCGCGCCCGCGCCTCGCGCGGATCCAGACCGGCTGCCTCGAGCGCCTGCCTGTCCACGACGAAACCCCCGCGAATCACGAACGCACCGAACCCGGCGGCGACGATCGCCCCCGCGCGTCCGAGCCCGAGCCGGGGACCGCCCTCCACGCGCGCCACCTCGCGGTACGCGACGACGTACCCGACGTATGCGGCGAGCTCCATCCCGAAAGCGACCGGCAGCCAGATCGGGTCGAAATGACGGAGCTCGTGCAGGACACTCTCGAATCCCGCGGCCCAGGAGATGCCGACGGCGGCGCCGAGGGCAAGCGCCGCGCCGATCCCGACGAGCAGAGCATGCTGGGCCGGGTGCCGATCCAGATGCGGCAGCGGCCGGAGGAGGCGTCCAAGGGTCACCGGACTCGAATCGGTCGGGTGAGCGGTCCCCTCAAGCGTTCCGCATTACGAATAGGAGTGCCGGCCGCGCCAAACGCGAAACATCGCGTACCCCGCGCCGGCGAGAATGCCCAGGAAGCCGAGCTGCTCGTACCCCGGCAACCCGTGCCAGAAATACAGGCCGATCGCCGCCACGATCAGGAGTGCCGAGCCATAGAAGACGACGCGCTCGCGTGTCGACCAGCTCTCGATCTCGCCGCGCCGCTCGCGCCACATCAGGTAGACGAAGAAGGCGACGGCGAGAAAGAACGCGATCCGCAGCAGCATCGCGATTGCAAGTAGGGCGGTGTACTGGTTGAGCGCGACGACCACGAGCACGATCAGCCCGATGATGAGGAAGCCTCGGAGCGTCGGCCGGTCTGAGAGGAACTTTGGCATTGGTCCTAGGCGGTCATGTAGGCCCGCACAGCAAGCACGGCTGCCAACAGGGTAGCTCCGGCGAACCACGCCAGCCGGCGCCGCGGATCCGGCGGCGCGTAGAGCCACGGCCAGGCCACAGCGAGCACCGCGAGGGTTCCGTACATGTAATGAACGCCCTTGTCCGCGCGGTGGTGGCCGGCCAGGAGCAGCAGGCCGACTGCCACTTGCGCCACGACCAGCGTCTGGGCCAGCGCGAGCACCTGCGCCACCAGTGCACCTGCGCCCGCCGGCCTTCGAGATGCTACGAGCGCGAGCACCGTTGCGAGGAGGCAAACACCGATCACGAGGAATGCCAGCGCGTGGTGCACCGTTAGCATCGCGAGGGCACCCTACAGAGAGGACCTACCGTGATCGAAGAAGGCAAACCCGCCCCCGACTTCGAGCTCCGGAGCGACGCCGGCGAGACGGTCAAGCTCTCGGACCTTCGTGGCCGAGCGGTCGTTCTGTACTTCTACCCCAAAGATGACACACCCGGGTGCACGACCGAGGCCTGCGAGTTCCGCGATGCCTACGACGTGTTCCGCGGGCGCAACGCGGAAGTGCTCGGCGTCAGCCCGGACGATGTCGCCTCGCACGAAAAGTTCAAAACGAAGCATGAGCTCCCGTTCACCCTCCTTGCCGACCCGGATCACCAGGTCGCGGAGAAGTACGGCGTCTGGGGAGAGAAGAACTTTGCCGGCAAGAAGTACATGGGCATCAACCGCTCGACGTTCGTGATCGATCCCGAGGGCAACGTCGCACGCGCGATGATGGGGATCAAGCCGGCGGGGCACGCATCGGAGGTGCTCGACTCGCTGCCGTAAAGGTTCACAGCTCCGGTCTGGGGTGTGCTCTACCCGGACAACGAGGTCCAGGTCGGGAGCGACGAAGGCGAGCTGCCGGCAGCATACGGCCGGACTGCCCCGACATAGGAAAGCGCGTACCGGGTCTCGAACAGGCTCGAGATCTTCACGACGTCACCCGTCTGCGGAGCATGGATGAAGGATCCGTTCCCAACGTACATCCCCTCGTGTTGCGGAACGCCGGCAGAGTTGGCATGGAAGAAGAGGAGGTCACCAGGTTGCAGCCGGTCGCGCGGGACACGTAATCCGGCGTAGTACTGGAAGCCGGTGTAGTGCCCGAGCTTGATCCCGAGCTGCCCGTAGACGTACATCGTCAACCCGGAGCAGTCGAAGCCGAACGGCGACTCGCCGCCCCAGACGTACGGTATGCCGAGGTAGCGATAGGCGAGCGCGACCGCCTGGCCGCCGAGCGTGTTGGTCGGCGGCAAGATGATGTCGGACGCGAGGAACGTGGGCACACCGGACATGGACGCCTGGGCCGCCGGAAGCTGTGGGAGCCCCAGCACCGCTGCGGCGCGACTGGTCGAAGAGTCCGGACGGGCAGCACGGGCGAGCCCGACCAGCAGCTGCGTGCCGGGTGCCAGGCCGAGTGAGGGATCGGAGACGAACGCTCGCAAAGCAACGAGGCCTGAGCCGGTCCTCCCGGGCGAAACCGCCTCCTGCAGCGCCACGATGTAGCTCCCGCCGTCGAGTGGAATGATGGCGTTCGGGCCGACGACATAGCCGGTTCCGTCGACGACGAGACCGTCGATCCTGGCTCCCTGGAGGCCGCGGGACGGCACGACCAGTCTGCGAACGGTGATCCGCCCGTTGAACATCGAGACGTTGTGCAGCTCGACGCGTGCCGCCGTCGCCCTGGACGATCCGATCCTGAGAATGGACCCGTCCGCCGGGTAGGAGTACGCCCCCGCCCCGGCCTTTCCGAGCAACGTCCCGTCGGCGGAGCGCACCTCGGCCAGTCCTAGCGTCCCGGCCCGCGCAGGCGCGGCGAAGACGAGCAGGATGGCCGCTACCCCCAGTCCCCGACGCAGCATCGAGGCTCGGATGTTACTGACGAATGAGAAAAAGCTCCAGGAGGGCGTGGCCCTCGCGCCTCTTCAACTCGCGGTCGCTCCGCAACGGTACAAACCGCGAGAGAAAGTCCATACCTTTGCCCGGTTGACGCCGGCTCGTCTCCGACCAAGCTGAGGGAGACGTCTCGGGGGGAGGCGAACTGGGGACCATGCTGATCGGAGACTCCGTCACCTATGACGGGCGGACCTATGTTGTCGTCGGCTTCACGCCGGTGAGCGTGAAGCCTGCCCAGATCGAGCTGAGCGATCCCCAGACGGGGACCACGTTCTGGGTCGATCTGGAACTGGACCGGGAGGTCGGCGCACCGCAGCGAGCAGCCCTTCGGCTCGTCCGCAGCGACCGACGCCCGAGACAGCCGTAACGGTTCCATCCACCAATCGAGCAGCCGAAGCCGCAGATTGGCTATGCGGATGAGAGGACTTGAACCTCCACGGGGTTGCCCCCACACGGACCTGAACCGTGCGCGTCTACCAATTCCGCCACATCCGCGCGGACGCACAGTCTAGCCAGGCTCGATTTCGCTTATAGCTGCTGCGTACCCAAGAGCCGACTCGCTTCGGCTATTAGCCATACGATTTCCGGCCTGAGACGGGGTCTCCTGATCTGCGGACTGGTCGCGCTCTCGCTCGCTCCGGCTGCTCATGGCGGGAACGTCGAGGTGCTCGTGACGCTGAAGGCGCCTCCGCTCGCCGAGGTGTTCGCGCGGCAGGGGACGCTCGCCTTCTCCTCTTTCGCGCGACCGAATCGCCTGCTGTTGCGTACGCCGGCGAGCCGCGACTACCTGCTGCGGCTCGACTCCGCGCAGCGTCTCCTTCAGGCCCGAGTCCGCACGAGGATTCCCGCAGCCAGGGTCCGCTGGCGCTTTGGCGTCGTCCTCAACGGCTTCGCCGTCGTCGTCCCGCGCTCACAGCTCACCACGCTCTCGAGGATGGCGGGCGCAAAGGTCTGGCCGAGCGTCCGCTACCACACGCTGCTCGACCGGACGCCGCAGCTCATCGGCGCGCCGACCGTCTGGGGCCCGACGCTTGCGACCGCGGGAGAGGGGATGAAGATCGCGATCGTCGACGACGGCATCGACCAAACGCACCCGTTCTTCGCCCCGGCCGGCTATACGTATCCGCCCGGGTTTCCGAAGGGTCAGACCGCGTACACGACGCCCAAGGTGATCGTCGCCCGAGCGTTCGCTCCTGCAGCGCCGGCCTACTCGAACGCAAAGCTCCCGTTCGACCCCGATCTCTCCGACCACGGCATCCACGTTGCCGGTATAGCGGCGGGAAACAACAACACGCTCACCCGGAGCGGGTTCCGGCTCTCCGGGATTGCCCCGCGCGCCTACCTCGGCAACTACAAGGCCCTCAGCATCCCGAGCGAGTTCGGTGCCAACGGCAACTCACCTGAGCTCGCCGCCGCGATCGAGATGGCGGTGCGCGACGGTATGGACGTCATCAATTTCTCAGTCGGCGAGACCGAGATCGAGCCGGCTCGCGACGTGGTCGCGAGGGCGTTGAACGCCGCCGCCGACGCGGGCGTCGTCTCGGCGATCGCGGCCGGCAACGATTTCGGTGAATTCGGCTTCGGGTCGATCACCTCACCGGCGAATGCTGCGAAGGCGATCTCCGTCGCTGCGTCGAGCGGCGGCCACGGCAGTTCGACCGTAGACAACGTTGAGGACTTTTCGTCTGCCGGGCCCACGCCGTACTCGCTTCTCCTCAAGCCGGACGTCACCGCACCGGGCGACAGCGTGCTCTCGGCCGCACCCGGCGGCGGCTTCGTCGAGCTCAGCGGGACTAGCATGTCCGCGCCACACGTTGCCGGCGCGGCGGCCGTGCTGGGCCAGCGTCACCCGACCTGGACGCCCGCGCAGATCAAGTCAGCGCTCGTACTCACCGGTGACCCCGTTCACAACGGCGGCTCGGCCGAGGTCAACCCCTTGCGTGAGGGCGGCGGCCGGATCGATCTCGTCCGAGCCGATCAGCCGCTCGTGTTCTCGAGCCCGGCCGCCCTCTCGTTCGGGTTGCTCAAGCCGCGTGCGATTGCGCGGCGCACACTCAGCCTCGCCGACGCAGGCGGCGGTACTGGAGTCTGGAACGTCGCCACCAGCGTTCCCGGCGCGCTGCTCTCGGTTCCGGCTCAGGTGACCGTGCCCGGTCTCCTTCCCGTGCGCGTGGTCGTTCCTCGGAACGCCCCCGAAGGTGAGTCGACCGGGTTCGTGATCCTCTCGCGCGAAGGCAACCGGCGCCGTGTCCCCTTCTGGTTCCGAGTCGAGCGGCCGAGGCTTCGGCTCGATCGACGCGTCGCGCTCGTGCGTCCCGGCGAGTACGCGGGGGACACGACGCGCGGTGCCGCCCGCGTGTCGTCGTATCGGTATCCCGAGGTCACGCCCGGCCACGCCTCCTTTCCGATCCGACTCACCGGACGCGAAGTCGTGTATCGCGTCCACATTCCTGGTCGGATCGCGAATTTCGGCGTAGCGGTGATCGCCCGCAACCGCGGCGTCGGAGTCGAGCCGCGCGTCGTTCGCGCCGGCGACGAGAACCGGCTCGCGGGCTATACGGGTTTGCCGTACGACCAGAATCCGTACCGCGACAGCTACGGTCGTCACAGGCTGGTGGTCGGCGTCGTCCTCCCCGCTCCCGGTGCGTACGACGTGGTCTTCGACACGCCGCGCGGCGCGCGCTCCGGCGCGTTTCGCTTCCGGTTCTGGCAAGGCGACGTCCGGCCTCCTTCTGTGCGAGTGCTCGGCGTTCGCAACCAGTACCTCGAGCTGGCCGTCAGCGACCGCGGCTCAGGGGTCGATCCGCTATCGCTTCAGGTCCACATCGACGGCAACGTCGTGTCGGCCTCGTACACATCCGGCCGCGCGCGCGTGCCCCTGCGGGACATTGCTCGCGGGCGGCACGCATTGACGTTCACCGTCTCCGACTATCAGGAGACGAAGAACATGGAGAACGTCGCCCGCATCCTGCCGAACACCCGGACGCTGCGGACGACTTTCGTTCGGCCCTAGGGTCGGACCCTGGGGTCGGACGCCTAGCGCTTCCGGTCGGTCTCTTCGATCGTCGGCAGCTCGTTGAGGTCGCGCTCGACGCTTGCGGCGAACTCCTCGGTCTCCGTCCGGAGCAGCTTGAGCTGGCTCTTACGGTGCGCGCGCTCACGGCGAAGCCGCGCCTCGTTTCCGAATCGGCCGGAAAGCCGTGGCCATTCCGCGCCGATGACGGCCGCAACGGTGCCCAGTAGCAGGGCGATCATCAACCAGCCCACGCGGCCATTCTACCCGTCGCGTACCGGTGGTAGATTCACTCAGATGCGCTTTGGCCTGCGCCTGGTTTTCCTGGCGACTCTGGCTGCGCTGGTCCTCCCCGGCCGTGCGGCGGCCGCCACCCAAACCCTCGTGCTGGAGACGTCACCGATCACGGTGACCGCCTTCGAGGTGGCGCGAGGCGTGCGCCTTGCCCCCTCACCGCAGGTCGACGGATACGTCGTCGGCATGACCGCCGAAGTCGTCGACGTCCTCGGGAATCCGGTCCCCATGCAGGACGTGATGCTCCATCACGTGGTCTTCGCGAAGGTGGGCGAGCCGGACTACACGTGCTCGGGCATCGAGGACTACTCGGGCAACGCCTCGAGCCTCCGGGCCCAGCGGTTCTATGCCGAGGGCGAGGAGCATTTCGCCCTGTCGCTGCCGGAGGGCTACGGCTATCCCAACCGCGGCTCGGACACCTGGGGACTTCTGTACATGCTGATGAACCATCATCCGCACACGATGGTGGTGCAGATCCGTTACACCGTCCGCTACCTCACGGGCGAGCCACTCACCGCCGTCAAGCCCGTCTGGCTCGACGTCAAGAACTGCCGCGCCGATCCCGTCTTCAGCGTGGCAGGGACCGGCAAGCCCGGCGCGACCGTCTCTCGCACCGCCGATTTCCAGCTGCCGGAAAGCGGCCGTTTCGTCGCCGCCGGAGGCCACCTGCACGGCGGCGGTGTTTCGCTGGATGTCAGTGACACGAACTGCGGGTCGCTGTTCACTTCGTATCCGACGTGGGGACTCGTCTTCCCGCGGCCCGTTCTGCACGAGCCGGGACCGCTCCATATGACGGGCTTCGCCGAGCCTGTGGGCAGGCCCGTGCGGGCGGGTGACACCTTGCGGCTCACTGCGACGTACGACAACTCGCGCCCTCACGTGCGCGTGATGGGGATCATGATCCTCTACCTCGCGCCCGGCCCCTCTTCGTCCTGCGCTGCGCACACCTCGTCCGTGCCCGCGCCTTCCACCGCCGAACGCGTCAAGGTTGAGCTCCTCAAGAATCCCACGGGACCGCTCCGCCGCAACATCCGCAGCACCTGGGTCGGCGACTACGCCTTCGGGGCGCAGCGCGTCTCGCTGCGGCGCGGCGCGAGTTTCACCTGGCACTTCCGCGGCGGCGTCGACCACGACGTCACCCTCGCAAGCGGCCCTGTCGGGTTCGCGTCTCCGAGCATGCGGAGTGGCACCTTCATGCACCGCTTCACCCGCCCCGGGACGTACCGCCTCTTCTGCTCACTCCACCCGGCCCGCATGACTCAGCTCGTGATCGTCCGCTAAACCCGGGCGGCCTCTCCGCCGATAACGAAGGTCATGATGAGCGGCCAGCTTCTCCTTCCTTACCTCGCTCTTTGGGCCAGCCTGATGCGGGCGCTCCTCGTGCGGGCCCAGATCGCTCCGCCACTCTGCGCACGCTGCGGGCTCAAGCTCGAGCGCTCGGAGCTCGGCGAGACGATCTGTCGCTGCGGCCAGCACTAGCCTCCTACTTCTCTTCCCCGAGCCGCCGGCGCCCGTTAGCTCCGGGCTTCGCCCGACCGAAAGATCCGCATGGGCAGTCCCGCGAGGGGCTCGCCGCCGTCCGCGGTAACGAGCCACGTGTCCTGCATATAGAGACAGTCCACACCGTTGTCCGCGATGACATGCGGATGCATCGAGAAGACCATGTTCTCTCGAAGTTCGGTCTCGATTCCCTCGCCGATCTTCGGATGCTCGATCATCGTCATGCCGATCGAGTGCCCCGTCACGTGACCCAGTTGATAGCCGCGGTCGGTGAAGCCCTGCGAGACCGCGCGGTGCACGTCGTGAGCCGTCGCCCCGGGACGGAGAGCCGACCTTGCCGCCTCGAAATATTCCTCGTACGCCTCCAGCATCCGGCTCACCTCGGCGTTCGGCTCGCCGATCGCACGCGACACCTCGACCCAGTGGCCGCCGGGACCGGCGATCTCGAGCGATGGGACACAGAAGTCACCGAGGAGGGTGTCCTTGCGAGCGAGCGCAAACTCCGCCCCGACGAGGACCATGTTCATGGTCAGCCGGCCACAGCCCTCCTCCACGAAGAGCCGCTCGGCCGGAGCGAGCACCTCCGCCGCCGACCGGCCGGGCCGGTACGCCGCCAGGAACGCCCAGAAGCCCTCGGTGTTGATGCGAACCGAGTCGCGCACGGATTCGATCTCCGCTGCGCTCTTGACCGCGCGTGCCAGGTCGAACTCGACGTCGAACGGCACGAAGTCGACGCGGAGGTGCGTGGCCTCGAAGTCCCGGACGGCCATCACATAGTCGAGGCCGTACACGCCCACCCGCTGCGCGGCCAGGCGCTCACCGATGTGGTTGCCGGGCCGCTCGGCGAAGACCTGATCCTCGATCCACGACGCGCCGTGCTCCCCGACGTAGCGCGCCTCGGCGGGAAAGATGATCGTCGGGTCGCCCTCGCGCGGCAGCAAGACGCACGCGTAGCGATGGACGATCACGAAGCCGGACATGTACGTGACCGCGCCCTCGAAGCCGGTGTATTCGGAGCCGCAGACCAGCAACGCGTCCAGGTGCTGGTCCGCCATCGCTGCGCGGACGAGGCCGTAGCGGCGGTCGATCTCCTCTCGGCTCACCATGACTGCTCCAACCCTTTCACGAGCGACCAGATCGCACGGTTCAACGGTGTCGCGACGCCCTGCTCCCTGCCGAAACGCACGATGCCGCCGTTCAAGTAGTCGATCTCCGTCGGATGGTGCGCCTCGACGTCCTGGAGCATCGACGCCTTGTGGTCGTAGGCGACCTCCGGCCTCGCCGCGTGGTCGATCAGGTCCTCCGGGTCGGCGTCGAGCTCGATCCCCTGCGCCGTGGCGACCGCCTTGCCCTCGTCCACCAGGCCGGTGACGAGCCGCCGAAGCTCAGGGTCCTCGCACACGCGCCCGTGCGTCAGCCGCGTGAGCGCGCCGACCGGATTCGTTGCCGCGTTGAAGATCACCTTCCGCCACTGTGGACCGCGCGCGTCGCGTACGGCTGTCGTCGGCATCCCGGCTCGGGTACAAGCGTCGGCGAGTCGCTCGACCTCCTCGAACGGAGCCCGGCGGGGCTCGAACGGCCCGAGTGTCGTGTCGCCCTTGACGTCCCACTGGACGTGGCCCGGCTCGACCAGCCTGCCGGCAGGAAAGGTCGTGCCCCGAATCACCCGCTCGGAGTGTTTTGCAATCGCTTCCTCGTTCCCCAGGCCGTTCTGGACGGTCGCGACGCACCCGCCCACAAACGCGGCAGCCGTCGCCTCGATCGCGGCGGCGGTATGCATCGCCTTCGTCGCCACGATGCCGAAGTCGCATGCCGGGAGCGCGTCGGGATCGGAGGTGGCCGTCAGTCGGCCCAGCACTTCGCCCGCCCCGCTGACCCGCAGTCCATCGCGATTGATCGCGTCGACGTGCTCTCTCGAGAGGTCGTAGGCCCAGACCTCGACGTCTTCGAGCCCTGCGAGGTTCGCGGCGAAGAGCGAGCCGACCGCCCCACAGCCGACGACGCAGATCCTCACGAGTAGGACGCCTCTCTGGCCGCGACGAGTCGGTAGACCGCGTTCTGCAGAGGAGCGTCCACCCCATGACGTCCCGCCTCCCGGACGAGGGCGCCGTTGATCAGCTCAACCTCGGTCGGTCGCCGCGCCTCGACGTCCTCGAGCATCGACGGATAGTGCGCGCTACCGCGCTTGGTCGCAAGGACGTTCATCTCCCACGGATCGTCGTGCAGCACCACACCCTCTGCTACGGCGATACGTTTGCCCTCGTCCACGAGCGCGTGGACGAGGTGGCCGAGATCGGACTCGGCGCCCTCGGCGGCGAAGTGCGCATCGTGCGGCAGCCCGGTCAGGGCGGCGACACCGTTGACGGTCGCATTGAAGATCAGCTTCGACCACTGGGCGGGACGCAAGTCGGGCAGAGCCTCCGCCTCGAGCCCCGACTCGACCAGGAGCCGTGCGAGCTCCTCCACGCGACCGAACGGCGTTGCCCCGTACGGCCCGAGCCACGTCGGCGTGTCGAGGATGTATTCCACGTGCGTGTCGGAATGCTTGGTGCCGCTCATGAACGTCACTGCCGAGATCAGTGGCCACCCGCCGTGGCGATGGACGATCTCCTCCGCACCGAGACCGTTCTGGACGGTCATGATCGTCGCGGCAGGGAAGCGGCCCGCCAGCGACGCCGCGGCGTCTTCGACGCCATTTGCCTTCGTCGCGATGATCCCCACATCGAACTCGGGCAGTTCGTCAGGGTCGGCCGCCGCGGTCACTCGCGCGGTGAAGTCGTGCCGGCCGCTGACCTCGAGCCCCCGGTCGTTCAGCTCCTGCGCGTGTTCTTTGCGTCGCGTGAGCACGAGCACGTCCACAACCTTTGCGAGATGCGCAGCGAAGAGGCTGCCAATGGCTCCTGCACCGATGACGCAGACCCTCACGCGAACTTCGCGTGGAGGTACTTCAGATACGGCTCGGGATCGATGCCGGATCCGGTCACACGACGCAGCAGGTCAGGCGGTGGGTACCGGCTCCCGTGGCGGTAGATCTGCTCGCTCAACCACTCGCGCAGCGGTCCGAATTCACCGCGGGAAAACTGCTCCTCGAGCTCGCCGAGCGCCGCACGCGCGACCTCCCAGATCTGCACTGAGATGACGTTGCCGAGCTGATAGGTCGGGAAGTACCCGAACAGCCCGGTCGACCAGTGCATGTCCTGGAGCACGCCGTGCGCGTCGTCCGGAACGTCGACGCCGAGGGATTCCTTCATACGGGCGTTCCAGACCTCTGGCAAATCACCGGCCGCCACGGTTCCGGCGAGCAGCTCCCGTTCGAGCTCGAACCGCATGATGATGTGGAGCCCGTAGGTCACCTCGTCGGCATCGCCGCGAATGAGTCCGGGCCGCACCGCGCTGACCGAGCGGACGAACGAGACCTCGTCAACACCGCCGAGCGCGTCGGGGAACAGGCCTCGCAGCTGCGGATAGAACCACTGCCAGAAGCCCGGGCTTCGTCCGACGAGGTTCTCCCACGTCCGGCTCTGCGATTCATGGATCGCGCTGGACGTCCCCCGGCCGAGCGGCGTCCGTGCGAACGACGGGTCGATGTCGAACTCGTAGACGCCGTGCCCGAACTCGTGCATCGTCGAAAAGAGTGACGTGAGATCTCTCTCGTCCGTGTGAGTCGTCAGACGGATGTCCCCGGCGCCCGGCTTGGCCGCGAAGGGGTGCGGCGTCTCGTCGAGCCGCCAGGATTCCGAGTCGTAGCCGAACGCCGCCAGCACCAGTTGACCTGCCTCGTGCTGCCGTTCGACGGGAAACGGGCCTTCGACGTCCTCGACCGAGTCGCCGCGATGGCGGTCGACGAGCTGCACGAGTTCGCCTTTGAGCCGCGCGAAGATCTCCTCGACCTGTGCGGTCGTGAGGCCCTCTTCGTACTCGTCGAGGAGAACGTCGTAGGGATCGTCAGTCTTGGGAAAGCATGCGATATAGCGGCGCTTGAGCTCGAGTTGACGCTCGAGATGAGGCCTGAAGGACTCGAAGTCCGACGCGCCTTTCGCATCGTCCCACGCGGCTACACCCACGCCGCTCGCCTGGACCATCTCGCCGACGAGCTCGGACGGGATCCTGCTCGCTCGCTCCCACTCGCGCCGGGTGATCCGGATCAGCGCTCCCTCGACCGAGTCCGGATCGTGGCCGTCGGCGTCCAGGTCGGCCAACAGCTTCCCCACGTCGTCCGAGACGAAGCGCCCGTGCGCGAGTTGCGTCACTGTCGACGCCACGTCTGCACGAGCCGCGGCGCCCGCGCGAGGCATCGACACGCGTGCGTCCCATTCGAGGATCTGTTGCGCGTGAGAGAGATCCGCGACCTCTGCGAGGACGGCCTTCAGCCGTTCGAGCTGCGGCGATTCGGTCCCGACCGTCAAACGGCCTGAGGGGCGAGCTTCTCGCGGAGGTACCGCACGTACGGTTTCGCGTCGATCGGTCCTCCGGTGACG
>WNGJ01000857.1_pt1 | contig 28515 bp, 27 predicted proteins | sample 5400611 | NCBI WGS metagenome assembly WNGJ01 (sample SAMN13153375, study PRJNA577476) | soil metagenome | isolation source: 40 cm soil or saprolite under Garry oak tree replicate 1 | place: USA:California | collected 2016-06-15
CCGCCCTTCCAGTTATGCGGAAGATATTTCGGCAACACTGCCGGCACGTGACTCTTCTCGAAATGGCGCGACAGCAGCGCGAACCCCATCAGCAGACAAAGCAAATTGGCGAGGATGACCCATTCGTGCTCGACATGAGCGACAAAGCCCATCGCGCCTTCACCGGTCTTAAAACCGGTGAAAAGGATCTTGTAGGTCGTGATCGTCGCCAAGCCGCCGAGAGCAACGCGCATGGTGTGCTGATGAAACACCGCGACGCAAAGCAGGGTTACCCCAAACAAGACGAAATCGATCGGGATGCCGAAGATGGTCGGATCTTGCGGCGTCATGGCAATACGCAATCGCGCTTTCTGGGGAGCACAGGCTGCCAGCTTGTAGTTGCCGGCAATCTGCCGGCAACCTTTGACGATGCGTTTGCTTTCGAAATCACCGTGTTGGCATCTCGGCAAGCTGCCGAGATGGACAGGCTAGCAGCCTGTGCTCCCCAGACAAGATCAAGCTCCAAAAGCGATGCGGGCGGGGCACAGCCATCCTGGTCTGCTACGGCTCGGCCTCCATCACCTGGCAGCTCCTAATGTGAACATTTGAATTGCCCACTGCGCTCACCTGTGTCCTGATTTCCTTTTGCTCATAATGTTCACCGGCCTGATCGAAGAAGTGGGCAGCGTGGTTGCGGTTCGCGTCAGTGATCGCGGCGCCCAATTGCAAATTGCTGCACCGCATACCGCCAAAAAAATACGAAGCGGTGACAGTGTGGCCGTGAATGGCTGTTGCCTGACACTAACCTCGCGGCGCGGAAATCAGCTTACTTTTGATCTTCTCGAGGAGACAATTGCTCGCACGAATCTAAGACTGTTACTCCCTGAGGCTCCGGTAAATCTTGAGCGCGCGCTCTCCGCCGACAGGTGCATCGGCGGACATTTTGTGCAAGGACACGTCGACTGCACTTCACGCATTTTGGCTTTTGAAGAAAGCGGACGCGATCATCGCCTCGAAGTCGACCTACCCGCTGAGTTCGCGCATTACGTTGTCAACAAAGGCTCGATCGCACTCAACGGGATCAGCCTTACAATCGCCGAAGTCCTTCCGAAAAGCTTTGTCGTGTGGATCATCCCCCACACGAAGCGCCACACTAATCTCGATTGCGCTCAGACCGGGGATTTATTGAACCTCGAGTTCGACATCCTTGCCAAGTACGTGGACAGAATGCTTTCGCGCCACTCTACAAAGCCTAACCACTAATGGACACAAATGGACACTAATGAGGAGAAACTGTTGTTCAAAGGGGAAGTCTTTCAGATTGTAGGGTGCACCATTGAGGTGCTGAATACGCTCGGTCACGGGATAGTTGAGAGACCATACGAGAACGCGCTGGCTGTGGAGTTCGGCCTCCGAAGAATTTCTTTTCGACAGCAACCTTCGTTCGATGTCGTCTACAAAGGCCAAAAGATCGGCCTGTTCGTTCCGGACCTAATCGCTTTTGATGCCATTGCGGTCGATGCAAAAGTGATTGACCGGATCACCGATCACCAACGCGGTTTGATGTTGAACTATCTCCGGATAACTAACCTGCGTGTTGGAGTGATCCTCAACTTTAAACATGCGAAGCTGGAATGGGAAAGAATTGTTTTATGAATTCGTGTTTATTCGTGTCCATTCGTGGTTGAACCTTCTGTAACCGCGCGCAGTTCCGCCACTGACCGCCCACGTCCTCGGGTGGTAGGCGTGATCACGTCGCGCGCAGACTTGGACTTCGCCATGCGATTACGCAGGCCGCCCGATTTGTTCGAACTGCGCCTCGATCATCTTGTGCACATGCTCGATGAGCTGGAAAACAAGTTGTCGAGATTGCGCGCACCGCTCATCATTACTGCGCGACATCCGCAGGAGGGCGGTGTAAATGAGTTGTCCACTCGGCACCGGCGCGATCTGCTTTCTCAATTTTTTCGCCGAGCCCATTATGTCGATGTCGAATTGCGCTCGGCGTCTGCTCTTAATCCCCTCCTAAAATTGGCGCAGAGAAGAAAGATACGGCGTATCATTTCATTTCATAACCTCGAGTCGACACCAGACTCGCGTAGCTTGCGCGTTAAAGCGCGCGCGGCGAAAGCGCACGGCGCAGATATTTTCAAGGTTGCGACGCGTACCGACACACCGATGCAACTCGCGAGACTGCTCGACTTCATCACAAAGAAAGATGCTGATCTCCCGGTAAGCGCGATGGGGATTGGCAAACTTGGCGCAATTTCGCGCGTTCTGCTCTCGCGCGCCGGATCAGTCCTCGCCTACGCTTCACTTCGTGACAGCGACATCGAAGGCCAAATGTCGCTCGAACAACTTCGCGCCTTCGGAATCGGAACAATGACGAAGCCTGAACGTCGAATGACGAAGGAATGACGAAATCCGAAGATCGAACCAAAAGCTTTGGCGCCACTGTAGAAAAGGCTTCGCGGCGAAACATTGACGAAGGGTGCCTTCTTAAGCGCACTCGGCGGTTGGGAAACCGCCGCTCCTTGCTATGTTGCTTCTGACTTCGTCATTCGAGTTTCATTCGTCATTCGTCATTCGGATTTTGTCATTGCATCAGCGGCGCGTTTGCCCTTCCGACGATGCGTATATCTTACAAGAATAACACCGACATCATGGCTTCATCTGTAGCATTGCCAAAGCAAGTCCCGATCATGCCTTTGCGCGGGGCTTTGCTCTTTCCCCACGCGCTCCTTCCGCTTTACATCTTCGAGCCGCGTTACCGGCAGATGCTGAAGCACGCCCTCGCTCATCATCGGATGTTCTGCGTCGCACTGATCAAACCGCACTGCGTTGAATGGCAATCGCGCGCAGATTTTTTTCATATCGCCGGCGTCGGTGTCATTCGCGCCTGCGTCGAACGCGGCGACGGCACTTCGAACCTGATTCTGCAGGGGCTGGAGCGTGTCCGATTCAGAGATTTCGAGCAAGAAGCGCCGTTTCCCGTCGCGACAATTGATTCTCTTGAATCCGACTTGGTCTCCTCGGTTGAAACCGAAGCGCTCGCCGCCAAAGTATTGGAGCTTTATTCGAACCTCAAAAGCGATGGGCAACGGCAGCTTCCGCCTAAGATAGCGCGGTATCTTTCCGATTTGAGCCACCCGGAAATGCTCGCCGATCTCGTCGCCTCGACATTCGTGAGCGAGCCTCTGCACCAACAGCGCATCCTCGAAGAACTTTCGATAAATCAGCGGCTGCGGCTCGTGATACAGTATTTGCGGGAAGAAGATGGCAGCGCGGCAGCATAGCTGTAGCCGCGTCTCTGTGAGACGCGCAACGCGCGTGTTTTAAACCCATCAGCGCCGCGCCTCGCACAGCGAGGCGACTACATATGGACAATCCGCGCATACTCTTCCATCAAATACCGATCCGTCATTCCGGCGAGGTAATCGCATACTGTCCGATACAGTCCTTCTGGCTCGATTCGTTTCGTCGCCGTGTCGCCGAGCCGGTCAGGATCGAGAAGGTATGTTTCGAAGACTTTTCTCAGCATCTCACAGGCCCGCCGGTTCACACCGGCAACGCGTGGATGGTAGTAAACATTCTGATATAGAAATTTCCGCAGCGCGCGATTCGCCCGCAGTAGATCATCACTGTAGCAAATGAGCGGTGCCGGCTGTCCGCGGACTGCGTCGGCACTTTGCACACCAGCATTAGCAATCGATTGCGCGCTTGTTGTTATCACATCGCGCACTTGCACATCGATAATGTCGCGAATGATCAACCTGTGCAGCTCAGGTTCGCGCGCGTCAGGATAACGTGCGAGCACGGCGCGATGGCTTCGGTGCCAGACTTCGTTTTCTTCCAATCGCTCCGCGCTCAAGATTTCAAAATCGACCGCATCATCCAGATCATGACTGTAATAAGTGATCTCGTCCGCCAGATCCGCGATCTGCGCCTCCAATGATGGACAATAATACTTCTCCAAAGTGGGGCGAAACTCTGATCTGCCACTCGGATGGACTCGTCCCGCCGTACGGCGGGCGAGCTTGCCTTCTTCACGTCGCAACCGAGATGGTCGCGCCACTTTCGGTATCTCATAAAAGGCTCGATGTTTTCGCAGACCTTCCAATACCTCAAACGTGAGGTTCAAACCCGGAAAATTTGGATACGGATTTTCCAGCAGCTCGACCACCCGCAAACTCTGGCGGTTGTGATCGAACCCACCGTGAGCGCGCATACATTCGGCGAGCATCTCTTCTCCGGAGTGGCCAAAAGGCGAATGGCCCAGATCGTGGGCGAGCGCAATTGCTTCCGCCAGGTCCTCGTTCAGTCCCAATGCACGCGCGATTGTGCGGCTGATGGAGGCCACCTCGATGGAATGAGTCAAGCGGGTCCGCAAATGGTCACCGGTTCCATTCAGAAAGACTTGCGTTTTGTACTCGAGCCGGCGAAAGGCCCGCGAATGAATGATGCGTGCGCGATCGCGTTGAAATTCCATGCGGTACGCATGGCTGGGCTCCGGATATTTTCGGCCGCGCGAATCGCCAGATCTCTGGGCAAACGGCGCAAGTGTGGCACGCTCTGCCGCTTCCATTTCCTCGCGCGACCTGTAGCCGCTTCGCTGTGCGAAGCGCGACGCAGATGTTCGCTGCTCGTTCACGCCGCAATCATTCGTTGACTGTCGGTCTTGGCGAGTTCGTTTTCAGATTCTGCCGCAGTGAGTGTTCCGCTCTGCGCGCTTCGAGTTTCACTATCAGCAAATCGAAGATCGCCAGCAACAGAGCGGTCACAGTTAACCATCCGCAAACGAACCAAAATAGGACAAACCAGATTGGGTGCTCGCGCGGATTGAGGGTTGTTTGCAAAAATGTTGTTCCAGAAAAAAAGAGGACCAGCGCGACAAGAAGGAGAATAAACATCGTGTTGCGCCGTGCCTTTTGATCTCGAATCACGCCACGCGCTGCGCAAAGGATGAACGAGGTCGTGCGCAGCCTCTTTTCGCTAGGAGAATTATTCGACACGATTGACTGGATCTGCGAGCACTGCCACGCTCGCTACTTGTCGATCTTACGATCCAAAAAAACCAAATCAACCATGCCAAAGAAAGCTTCCAAGAAAAAACAAGTCACTCCCGAGCGTCTGATGCAATTTGGTTTCTCTTACGCGCCACCACTAATCATCGGCGCAGCCGTGACCAACAAGGTTTTCGATACACTGGAGAGCGAAGGTAAAACGATCGAGCAAGTCAGTAAGACAACCGGCGCGTCTCAGCGAGGTCTCCGCGCGATCATGGACGCACTGGTAGGCCTCGAACTTTTGAAGAAAGATCGGCACGAGAAATATTCGCTCACGCCGGAGAGCGAAGCGTTTCTGATCAGCGGGAAGCCCGGCACGCTTGCCGGTTTTTTCGCCATGGCCAGCACGCACCTTGTTCCGGATTGGCTTCATTTGAGCGAAGCGGTGAGGACGGGCAACCCGCCATTGGCGCTGAATCAGGAGGCAACCGGCCCGGAATTCTTTTCCGTTCTCGTCGAAAACATCATTCCTATGAGCTATCCCGCCGCAATGGTCCTAGGCCAGTCCCTCGGCCTCACGAACGCGCGCAAGCCGGTGCGCGTGCTCGATGTCGCCGCAGGCTCCGGCATTTGGGGAATTGCGCTGGCACAACAATCACCCCTGGTGCGTGTCACGGCGCAAGATTGGCCGGAAATGATCCCGACAACGAAGCGCATTACGCAGAAGTTCGACGTAGCCGATCGCTTCTCCTACGTCGAAGGCGATGTTCTCGAAGCCAATTTCGGCACCGATTACGACATCGCCACCCTCGGCCATATACTGCACACGGAAGGAAAGGATCGCAGCCGTAAGTTGCTCAAGAAAGTTTTCGGCGCACTTAAGCCTGGCGGCACAGTCGCCATTGGTGAATGGCTCGTGAACGATGAACGAACCGAACCACTGCCATCCCTGATTTTTGCCGTGAACATGCTGGTCCACAGCGAGCGAGGCGATACGTTCAGCTTTAACGAAATCAAACGCTGGCTTGAAGAAACCGGCTTCAAGAAAGTCCGCAAACTCGAAGCGCCCGGACCATCACCATTAATTCTGGCGACAAAGATGTAGATACGCGCGTGGCCGCGTTATCTGGGGAGCACAGGCTGCTAGCCTGTTGTCGTCGGCAGCTTGCCGACGACAGTCTGAGCGTGACAAACCACGTGGGATCCAATAATCGAACAGCTTTTCGGCAAGGCTGCCGAAAAGGACAGGCTGGCAGCCTGTGCTCCCCAGAAAAGCTGCGAATCGGCTTCTCATCAGTAAACGGAACTGCTTTCATAGCGTCAGATGAAAAAGGTCAAAACGAAATCGCGCGGCAAGATACAAAGGCGGTCGGCTCCGAAGAATCTTAAGCAGCGCATCCCCTATCAGAGACCTGCTCTTCGCAGCGACGCGTTTGCAAGAGCGCTAGCCAATGCGAAATCGTGTGCCAACAATCCTGAAAGTTTACAAACGCTTTTCAATGAGGCGGCGCGGAAAGCAGCGGCGATTCCCAGAGAGCCGTTCAGAGAAAACTGGTCCTACCTTCAAACGATGCTGCGGCTAGTCCGCGCGTACCATCGCGGCGAATACGATCAAGTTTCGAATGACGCGCTCCTGTGGATCATTGCTGCTCTCAGTTATTTGGTCGACCCTTTCGATTTGATTCCGGACAAGACCCCGTTTCTCGGCTTTGTGGATGACGCGGCCATAGTCGAGTTTGTAGCCGCGAGAACCCGCCAAACGCTGGATGACTTCATGACCTGGGAAACGACTACGCGATAACACGGACAAGATACTGGGGAGCGAAGGCTGCCAGCCTGCAGTTGCCGGCGGCCCTGCCGGAAACTTCTTTGCAGGCGTCGCCTTGAAAATTACCTCTTGAGTTGCCGGTCTCGGCAAAGCTGCCGAGACCTACAGGCTGGCAGCCTGTGCTCCCCCAGATCGAAACCGATTACCGCGAGTTAACCCTACACCAGCAGCAGCGCCGGGTTTTCCAGCAGATGCCGCAGTTCTTTCAGATACTCGGCGCCGAGTGCGCCGTCAATTACTCGATGGTCGCAGCTCATGGTGATCGACATGCGATGGCCCACGACGATTTGGTCGCTGTCATCGACCACTGGAACTTTGGTAATCTTACCGATCGCGAGGATGAACCCTTGCGGCGGATTGATGACGGCAGAGAAACTGTCGATCGCCATTCCGCCAAGGTTGGAAACGGTGAACGTGCCACCTTGAAATTCTTCCGGCTTCATCCGCTTATTGCGGGCGCGATGTGCCAGATCCTTGACGAGCTCGCTGATCTCAGGGAGCGATTTGTGTTGCGCCGCGGGGATCACCGGCGTTAGCAATCCATCTTCAATCGCGACCGCGATGCCGAGATCGACATCGGCGTACTGCACAAACGCGTCGCCATCGAATGAGGCGTTCACTCTTGGAACTTTGACCGCGGCTTGGACGGCGGCTTTCAACACAAAGTCATTGACGGTAATTTTTGCAGCGTCCGTGCCTTCACCGGCTGATTTCAATTCCTCGCGCGCTTCGATGAGTGGGCCGGCATCGATGTCGATGTTCAGATAAAAATGCGGAATTGGGCCAAGGCTTTCGACGAGACGTTGCGCGATGATTTTGCGCATGCCGGAGAGTTGAATACGCGCGCTTTCGCCGGCCTTGATCGAAGGCGCTGGAGGCTTCGGGGCGATCGGCGTCTTTTGCGGCGCAGTGATTTTTGATTTTGCCGCAGCACGCACGTCCGTTTCGGTCACACGACCTTCCGGGCCTGTGCCTTTCACGCTGGCAAGATCGACGCCGAGTTCCGCGGCGATTCGGCGCGCAACCGGCGACGCTTTTACGCGTGGTTCTTCACGCTGTGGGGGTCCGCCTGAGGCGGATGTCGGCTGCGTCGGTGCAGGCGACACGCCTGCCTCTACAGGTTTTTCCTTTGGCGGCGCCGCTTTTTTCTCCTCTTTCTTTTCGGCTTTCGGTTTTTCTTCTTTTTTCTCCAGCTCTTTTTTCGGTTCTTTTTCTTTCGCCTCGGCTTCCTCAGACTCTTTTTCTTCTTTTTCTTCGGCGGATTCTTTCTCCTCTTCTTTCTTTTCAGCCTCTTCTTCGCCTTCACCGGCAATGAAACCGATTTTGTCGCCAACATTCACCTTGCCACCTTCTTCGACATAAATTTCGGTGAGCGTTCCATCTTCGGGCGATTCCCATTCCATTGTCGCCTTGTCTGTCTCGATCTCGGCCAGCACTTCGCCGGCTGAAACTTCGTCGCCCTTCTTTTTTTTCCACGCGACGAGAGTGCCCTCCGTCATCGTGTCACTCAGTTTCGGCATTTGAATTTCAGGCATGGTGACTGAAGAGGTTAAAATGTTAAAAGAGTTACCCGCCTCAGGCGGGTTACAACCGGCCTCCCTTTTTAACTGTGTAACGTTTGTAATTTTTTGACTTGTTTCACGCGTAACAGACGTTTTTCACCGCCGCGATTAATTTATCCGCGTTCGGCAACACGGCTTTCTCGAGACGCTCATTGTATGGCATCGGTACATCTTCTTGTGATACGCGAAAGATGGGCGCATCGAGCTCATCAAAAATGTTTTTTTGAATCCGGTAGCAAACTTCGGCGCCCACGCCGCAAAATGGATGGTCTTGTTCTACGATCACCACGCGATGGGTTTTCATGACGGAATCAAAAATCGCTTTCTCATCGAGTGGCTTGATCGAACGAAGATCGACAATCTCCGCAGAGATGTCTTCTTCTTCCAGTTGGGCCGCAACTTTAAGTGCGAGCGGAACAGTCTGCGCATAACAAATAATCGAAACATCGCTGCCTTCGCGCTTCACCTGAGCTTTGCCAAGCGGGATGAGCAATTCTTCATCCGGGGGCTCGACCATTCCCCTGGAGCTGTAGAGCAGTTCAGCTTCCAACACGACCACTGGGTTATTGTCGCGCACGGCGGTTTTCAACAACCCTTTTGCGTCACGTGGCGTCGCCGGTGTGCAGACCTTCAACCCCGGCACGCTGGCGTAGAAGTTTTCGGTCGCGTGCGAGTGCGTTGCACCGAGTTGATGCGCCGGACCATTGGGTCCGCGGAAAGTAATCGGGATGTTGAATTGCCCACCCGACATCATGAACATGTTCGGCGCGTTATTCACGACCTGATCGAAGGCCACGAGCGAAAAGCTGAACGTCATAAATTCGATAATCGGCCGCAGACCGACCATCGCCGCTCCAACACCCAGACCCGCAAATCCGTTCTCGCTGATGGGAGTGTCAATGATGCGTCGCGGCCCAAAGCGCTCAAGCAGACCCTGGCTTACCTTATAGGCGCCTTGATATTCGGCGACTTCCTCGCCCATCAAAAAAACGTTCGGATCGCGCTCCAGCTCTTCCGCGAGCGCTTCGTTGAGTGCCTGGCGATAAGTAATTTCTCTCACGGCTTTGCCCCGTCGACGTAAGTATAATCGTGTAGCTTTTCGATCGGCAGTTGGGGGCTTGATTCCGCAAATTTCACACTCGCAAGGACCGTTTCCTTCGCTTGTTTGTCGAGCAGATCGAATTGCTCGTTGGTTAATTTCCCTTCCCGCGTGAGCTGCGCGCGCAAACGCGTAATTGGATCATCGAGGCGATATTTCTCCAGTTCCTGCTTGGTGCGGTAACTTGCCGGATCGGACATCGAGTGACCGCGGTACCGATAAGTCCGAACTTCGAGGAATGCCGGATGCGGCTCTTTCCGAATGGAATCCACGATCTCGGCGACTTTGTCGCGCACTTCGCGAAAGTTCATTCCGTCGACAATTTCTCCCGGAATGTCGTAGCCCTCTGCCCGATCGACTATTTGCTTGACCGATGTCGATCTTTTCACCGACGTGCCCATGGCGAAGAGGTTGTTTTCGCAAATGAAAACGATCGGCAATCTATAAAGAGCAGCGAGATTCAGAGCTTCGTGGAAAGATCCTTGATTGATTGCGCCATCACCGAAGAAGCAAAGAGTAACGCGGTCCTCACCCAGGTACTTGGTGGCAAAAGCCATGCCAACCGCAAGTGGAACGTGGGCGCCGACAATCGCGTGACCGCCGTACATGTGATTTTGCCGGTTGAAGAAGTGCATCGAGCCACCCAGCCCTCGCGAGCATCCGGTTTCTTTTCCAAAAAGCTCGGCCATGCATGCGTTCGCACTCGTACCGCGGGCGAGTGCGTGCGAATGATCGCGATATGCGGTGATGACGTAATCATCGTCACGCACAGCCGCCACGGCTCCGGCCACGACCGCTTCCTGGCCGATGTAGAGATGACAAAAGCCGCCGATCTTCTGCGCTTGATACTGTTGACTCGCGCGTTCCTCAAAACGCCGGATCAACAGCATCAGCGAGAGCATCTCGACTTCGTCGCGCTGCTCCCCCGGCTGCATGGCGGTCATCCCGCAGCTGCGGGACCGAACCGCGCGGCGCCGGCAGGCGACCTCTCAGTGCTTCGGCCGATGTTCATGCAAAGAACAAAGAGTAAAGTGAACAGAAGATCGCTGATGAGGGAATTGCGGAAAAACATCCAGCTCGGCGTCGCGCTGTACTGAGGCAATCCGACCGTGAGCGCCTGAATGAGTCCTCCCAAATTTTTCGCGTAACCAGGATCGCTCAACCAGGAAAACGTGTTCGTGATCGCGTAAAAAAATGTCGATCCAACAATGGAAGCCGGCAAAAGCGTCTTTAGCGATGCGCGATTCTGCAAAAGGAATCCGACGCAGCCAACCGCAGCGAGCGCAAGATAACGCAAGAAAATTTGCGGGTCGAGTAGCGGCGCACCGTAACGAAAATTTATCACCACGTCGGAAATAAAAAGCGTAGCGAGCGGCACTGAAAATTTGTATCTTTTTGGAAAGTAGGCTGCACTACAGAGCGCAATCGCTGCGAGCGGCGCGAAATTGGAAAGCCAATTCGCGCCGGAATGAATCAAGAGTCCAGTCGTAACGCGATAAGCGACCGCCGAAAAAACGAGGAGAAGAGCGGGAATCATTCGGAAGAATCTATCCGTCCCGCGAGATATGCAAAGGCCATTTGCTCCGACCCTGGCAAACGGCGCGCCAAGGTCAACATCGACCTGAAACTACTTCCTGGAGGCGGCCACGAGCGCTCTGCTGAGCCGCGCTTTGCGGCGATGAGCGGCGTTTCTATGAAGGACCCCGCGCTTGGCCGCTTTATCGATCGCTGAGATTACGGCACGGATTTGATCTGCACTGGGTGTTGCCGAAGAACGCACCTGCTTTTGCATGCTGCGGAGACGTGTCACTTCGCTGCGATTATGAAGCGATCGCCTAACTGTCTGGCGAGCGCGCTTGGCTGCTGATCTCGTGTTGGCCATTGCTTGATCGAAACTGTGTGGGCGTGGACGCTCGCGGGCGCAATTGCGATTGTCAAGAGTCACTCGCAGTGGGCCGCAGCTGCGGCTGGCCGATAACTCTTAAGTGCGCGGACTGTTTTGGACGATTGCTCCGTCTTTGTTCGGCGCCGGCGGCGCTTTGCGAGCCTGGCTTTTCTGTCGCTCTGCAGCGAGTGCTCCCGCCATCCGCATTTGCTCGAGTGTGAGCGAACCAGAATCCGGTGTGGAAGCAGGCTGCTCCTGGATCTTCGATTTTTCGACTTGTACCGTCAGTGTATTGTTCGTTCGTGCTGGCGACGCCTTTGGCACTTTGGGCAAACGATCGGGAACAATCTGCACAATCGCGCCGAGCTGAACTTGATTGTATAGGGCGGCGATGTCGCTCGATTTCATCCTGATGCAGCCGTAACTGGCGGGCTGGCCGATTGTCTTCTCTTCCGGGGTGCCGTGAATGTAAATACAGCGATGAAAGGCCAGCGCGTTTTGAGCTTCCAGCCCGCGCAGCCAAATGATCCGCGTAATCACCGGATCGCGACCCGGCGAATTTGGCGCAAGAATTTCCCCAGTAAACCGTCGATTATGGAACACGGCGCCGACGGGTGCGTTATCACCGATTTTTTGTGCAACCATGAGATAGCCAAGAGGTGTTGTCATTCGCCCCAAAAAATCACCCAACCCAAACTTGGACGTGGACACTGGGTAGGTGGCCACCTTGGCGCCGTTCTCGAGAAGCATCAGCTTCTGATCACGTACACTGATTACGACCCGAATTGAAGGGTTGAGTGGTGTGGCCGAGAATGCGGGAGCAATCGAAATCAGACTGAAAATTACAGCCAGGGGTCGAAGCATGCGCAGCTTCTTACCCGATAATTCGAGTTTTGTCACGCAGGAATTGCGGTGGCGGAGCGTGACCCGCCAAAGCTGGTTTTAAGCCAGCGATTCGCAAATGAAGAAAGACAAACATAAAAGAAGCCGCCTTGGAACATGAGCAGGAAGGGCACCGAGAGAAACTGTCCATGTCCAATCGCGAACCACACGAAATAAGTGAAATAAATCGCAAAAGCCAGCTCCGCCAGGGGAAGGGCTGATTTCAGGGGCCGGTATTTGCAGGTTCCCCAAGGTTGCGATTTGCGCTCGATTCCATACTTGGGCGTGCGTGTGAAATCCGATTTGTGATTGAACAGCGCTTCCAGCACCGCGCGCGCGTTGTTAAGCGAAAGACCAATGCCCAGCGCGAGCAAGCATGGCAGAAAAAGCACCTCTTTCATCCACGTTCGCGGATACAGCTCACGCTGCGCCAAAACATAAAAAATCGCCACAGAGACTGACGCCGCCAGAAACATCGGAACGTCGATTAGCAGCATCCGCAGCCAACCAGCCCCGGGAGCCCCGGAAGAGGGATGCAAGAGGACGCATAGAATGGCAAGTAGCAAGTAAGCAAAGTTCGACATCAAATGCGCCGTGGCCTCGACCTTGATGGGAAATGGAAGTCGGCTGCGCCAAATTGTGGGCAACAATTTTTTGCAAGTCTGGATGGATCCCTTTGTCCAGCGATGCTGCTGAGATTTAAACCCGTTCATGTCCACTGGGAGCTCAGCGGGCGTTACAACATCAGCCAGATAAATAAATTTCCAGCCCACCAGCTGGGCGCGATAGCTCAGGTCGAGATCCTCAGTGAGAGTGTCATGCTGCCAGCCACCAGCTTCCTCGATGCAGGAGCGTCGCCACAGACCGGCGGTTCCGTTGAAATTGAAAAATCGGCCGCTCCGGCTGCGCGCGGTTTGCTCGAGCAAAAGATGTCCATCCAAAAAAATCGCCTGCATGCGGGTGAGCAGCGAATAACCGCGATTCAAATGGCCCCACCTGGTCTGGATCATTCCTATTTTCGGATCGGTGAAGAAATGGATGGTGCGTTTTAGTAAATCTGGTTGCGGGACAAAATCGGAGTCGAGGATACAGACGAACTCGCCGTGTGCGGCCGCCAATCCTACGGCCAGCGCGCCGGCCTTGAAACCAGTGCGATCGACCCGATAAATGCGTTGAACGTTAAAGCCGCGCCGCCGCAGTTCTTCCGCGCACGAGGCGGTGATCTCGCGCGTCTCATCGGTCGAATCGTCGAGCACCTGGATTTGGAGAAGCTTCCGCGGGTAGTCGAGTTCGCTTACGGAACGGAGCAAGCGCTCGGCCACATAAACCTCGTTAAAGATAGGCAACTGTATCGTCACCTTCGGCAGTTGTTCAAAGTAACAGGCTGGGGCGGGTGCGCGCTTCCGGTTTTTGAGATAGAGATAGATGATGAAGTAGCGATGGACACCGTACGCCGAAAGACCGCCGAGCACACTCAGATAGCAGACGGTCCAGATAATGTGTCCGAGGCTTCCTTGCATGGGAGTTTCCGCCAATGGTTGAGACAGCAAGGGCGACATGATGCCGTTTCCAGCATGTGCGTCAAATCAAAAAAAATCGTACGTTTGCCAGAGAAAACGGCGGCCTTCGGGCGAAAAAAGCATCCGAGCATAGCGCAGACAGCGAGAATGTTGTGTTCATTATCGATCTTCGTAATTGCGCGGGCGACCGGCCTTGCAACACCTCTGCTGACGCAAAAGAAACCAATCACGGAACAGGGATACGAGCGCGAGGAACTGGGCGTGAATGCCTACACTGCGCCGCCGATCGCGCGCATATCTCAACAGCTCGACGAACTAAGGCCACTGCCTTTCGAACACAATCTGAGACGCGTTTTGATGAGAGAAGCTCGTGGCCTTCGCGTCGCCTATGGGTGACGCGGCACAGCGCGAGTCTCACTGACACGGCGCGCCGCGGCGATTGGCTGGCGGCTGGCGGCACGCAAAGACCTCATCGCAACACAAGCAGATGTTGAGCACGCAATAATCGAGTTGCACGATCAAAAAATGGCACATTTGATCGGTCTTGGTGGCTGCGTTGCGAGGCTTGGAGATTAGCACGGCGGCAAATCGGATTGGACTTCTCGCCGGAACGAGCAAAGGTCCGTGCTCAACAGGATCTGGTCGATTACTTCGCCGAAGGGTTGAAAACACTGCCATTAACGCTGGCGCACACGCAGCTCTTTGAAAAATTCGCTCCGGCGTCAACGCTATTTGCATTTCCTCAAGCAAAGGAGCCACAGAGGGATTGAAATTGGCCGATGCGAAGACGCTTCATGCTCACGCGAGCGACTTAAATCTGGCGATGCGTCAAAGTGAGTGAGCGAAACTGTCGCGGACATTCGCCTTGCTTGAGGCGGCGAGCCGGTTAACGGTGATAAGCCAATCTTCGCAACCGAGAGGGCATGCACTTGCGAGACAGATTTACAAAACGAGGGCGTGATCGCCTCGAACGTTTCAAGATCATCTTTCCGATCCTGTTGGCGGGATGGATTCCATCGATCTTAACGCTCATCGTCTCCTATACGATCTTGCGCGACACCTTGGAATCACGGATCCTGCGCGACCGGCAAACTCTGATTCAATTGGTTGGCCATCTTGTCGGCCAGGATCTGAGCCGCAGCAGCAGCATCATCGAGTACTATCAGACACTGCCGGAGATCGCGAAAATGTTGAGTGCGCCGAATTCCCAGGCCGCTGCGCAACAATGGCTCGGCTCAGCTTTTTATTCGCATCCCCATATCGATGGCATGTTCATTACTGCACCAGATGGCAGCCTGATTGCGTCCATTCCAACCGCACCGGAGGTGATTGGCAAAGATTTTGGTTCCGATCACTGGCGCGAACAAGCGGCGGGATCGAGCGAAGCCTTTGTCTCGGGGATTCATCCGCGGTTGCCAGATAAGCGGCTGGTCACGGATATCGTCGGCGCAGTGCGGGCGCCAGACCGGACAATTCTTGGTTACGTTGGAGATTCTGTTCTGGTTGAAAGGATCGGCCGGCGTCTATCTACGGTCGAGTTTGCCGATCGGTTCCTTTTTGAAGTCCTCGATCAAAACGGCACTGCACTTTTTGCCAGCGATTTCAAGCCAAACCCCAGCACAACGTCACCCGAGGGGGGAATTTTGATAAATGAAATTCGCCAAAGCAAGAGCGGGCATTTCGAGCGACACGGGAATCTTTATTCGTTCAGTCCCATTGAGTCGACTGGCTGGGTCGCAGTTGTAGAGCAGCCGAAAACGGTCGCCTACAAACCAGTTCATGACCTTCTCGGACGAATGACTGTGTTGGCCGCTTGGTTGATCGTTCTAACAGGGGTCTTCGCGTGGCTTGGCAGCGGGTTTTATCAGCGCCAGATGGAATCCAGGCGACGCATCGAGCGTGAAGTTATCTTTAACGAAAAGATCCTGGCGAACATGCCCAGCGGTATCGCTTTCGTTGACCCCAAGTCACGCCGTTTTCTACAGGCGAACGACGCATTTGCGCACATGGCGCAGCGTTTCGGAGATCTGCCACCCGGTGACGACATCACGGAAGCCACCTACGACGATGTTAAGATTGCTCCCGCCGGAGCGATCGAGAGAGTGCTCTCTTTCGGAACACCTTTTCAGCTCATCGAACAGCCGTTGAAAGACAAAACGGGTATGACCCATTTTTTGGATATTAATCTGCTACGGCTGCAGGGTTCGCACGATACCACCCAGGGTGTGCTTTATCTCGTCGAAGACAAAACGCGCGATGTCAAACTGCGCCAGGAACTCATTGGCGCAAATGCCGCGAAAGACCAATTTCTGGCGCTGCTTTCGCACGAGTTGCGCAATCCCCTCTCGCCAGTAATCGCGATGGTCGGGGAGCTGGAAGCGACGGTTCCGGACTCCCCGCCAGTTCACGAGGCGCTTGAAGTCATTCGGCGCAACGTGGAGCTGGAAGCGCGCCTAATTGACGATCTGCTCGACGTCACGCGCATCGCGAAAGGCAAACTACAGTTGAGCTTTGAGACCGTCTGTGTGCACCAAATCCTCCAGCGCGCTTACGAGATTTGCCGCGAGGACATTGCTGCCAAACATCTCGAAGTGGAATTTCATCTTCGTGCGGCTGATACGCACGTCGAAGGCGATCCGGCGCGCTTGCAACAGGTCTTTTGGAATTTGATCAAGAACAGCGTGAAGTTTACTCCCGAAAAAGGTCGCATCACCATCGAGACACTCAACGCGGCGCCGGAGAAGATTGACGTCCGGATTACCGATACTGGGATGGGCATCGAGCCGGAAAGGGTCGACAAGATCTTCAACGCCTTCGAGCAGGGACAGATCTCGATCACCCGTCGTTTTGGAGGTCTCGGCCTCGGTCTTGCAATTTCAAAGGCGCTGATTGACGCGCATGGCGGAAAAATCCGCGTGGAAAGTCCCGGAAAGGATCAGGGCTCCACTTTTTCCCTGGAGTTAAAAACCGTGTCGAGTCCGGTTAGCGGCGACGGCGATGGCGCCCAACGCGATCAACGCGCTGTCTCGGAAGAGGATTTGGCAGTGCCCAGGCATCGGCGCGTCCTGGTGGTGGACGATCACCATGATACTTGCACGGGGATGAAGAGGATGCTGGAGCGCCGCGGCTACGAAATTACGGTGGCGCATTCCGCCGAGCAGGCCGTGGAAAAAGTGCGCGCACAGGATTTCGATCTACTGATCAGCGACATCGGACTACCGGACCGCAGCGGCTATGAGCTAATGCGCGAAGTGCGAAGCAGCAAAGCTTTGCCCGGAATTGCACTCAGTGGATTTGGAACCGAACACGACGTAAACGAAGCCCGCGCAGCAGGTTTCTCCGAGCATCTCACCAAGCCGATCAATTTTGAGCGATTGGAACAGGCGATTAAAAATCTGCTCGATCTCGAGCCGGCCACGAAATCCTGACTTTCGCCGGTCTGGCGAATATCGCGTTACGGGCCGTTGCGGGTTGGCGCGATAGCGTCCTTCTGCCGCTCAGAGGCTTCTTTTAATTCCCGCGAAAGCTTCTCGACGCGCTGACGCATGATCTTGCCGGCTTTAAATTTCACCGTCGCTCGCGGCGGAATCACGAAGCTACTGCCGGGTTGATTCGGATTTCGCCCTACGCGCGGCTTTGTCAACCGGGGCTGAAAAACGCCAAAGTTGCGCAGCTCAACGGGGATGTTGTTAGCCAAACTGTCGGTGATTTTATCGAGCGTCCGCTGGACCACATCGAAGACTTCGTGTTGGACCATGCCGGTTTGGTTACTGATGGCGACAACGATGTCGCGTTTGGTTAGCTTTGCCATATCTAATTTAGTAATCGCTTCACGTGGCCGTGGTGGTGGTCACATCAAGCACAAAAACGGAAATTTTAGCTCGGCTAACTTCTTCGACAAGAAGACAAAGCGCAACGGCAACTTGTTAATGAGCGCGCAACGAGAAGTATTCATGGGCTGTGCCGTAACCTCGCTCTATCACGATTACTTTCGCCAATTCTCACGCGGCGGCGGGACTGCATAATCATTGGGAGCGACCTCGTGGGCGGTTCGGAAATGCACTTTCGCTAGTTCACGCAATGCACCTGGCCCACTCATTTCCACGACCTTTTTCGCAGTCTCTTTTACGTTCGCAGATGCTCCTCGCTCGAGTCGCAGCCCAAGCTCTTTTCCCCGCCGCTCCAGCCAGTTAATGAAAGCTTCCCGCGCCAGAATCGAGGCCGCTGCCACCGCGATATCTGATTCCGCTTTCGTGCGTTGTTCGATGTCGATCTTGCGACCGTGGCGAAGCAGCGATTGCTGAACCACGCGCGCATCCGCAAACTGGTCCGACAACGACCGGGGGCAATCCGGTTTTTTTGCCAGTAAATTTTCGATCACGCGAGCATGCCCCCATCCAAGCAGTTTGTTCAAATTGCCGAACTTCTCATAAAGCTCGTTGTACTTTTGCGGACCAATCAGCACGGTCTCGATTACGCCGTTGGCAGTTCTTCGAATGGTCTGAGCAAGCGCTCGGATCCGCGCATCCGAGCCGATTCGCTTGCTATCCTGCACCCCGACATCGAGCAGTTTGCGTGCAATTCCACGATCAACATAGACGCCTGCAATCACGAGTGGCCCGAAAAAGTCACCCTTTCCGCTCTCGTCCACACCGAAGTGCGGCTCGAACATTTCCGGCAAGTGCACTTCTTCGTAGCCCAGTTTCGCTTCGCCGAGAATCTTTGGCTCCAGTTCAAATTGCACGAACTCTTCCACGTCCCTGCCTTGCACGAGCACTTTCGGTCCTTTCTCGTAAACCGCGACACTGAGTTTGTCCTTTTGCGCAAAAAAAAGCGTGTATTCCTTTGGAGAAAACTCGAACCCGAGCCTTTCTAGCAGCGCGCGAAGCTTTGTCACCTGCCCTAACGAAAGCGGATGCGTGTATGAATTCATTTAGCCACAGATTAACACAGATGAAACACAGATTGCATTCTGCCCGAATCAGTCAGCAAGACATAATCAGTCATCTGTGTTAATCAGTGTTTCTCTGTGGCCTTCCGAAAAAATCAATTCCAGGCGACGCTGACGAATTGGTATCACCACAACGGCCGCGTTCTTCCTTGGCGCCAAACTCGCGACCCCTACGCCATCCTCGTCTCCGAGATCATGCTCCAGCAGACGCAAGTTGCGGCGGTTATCCCTTATTATAATGAGTGGCTCCGGCGCTTCCCTGATTTCGCTGCGGTCGCCCGGGCTTCGGAAAGTGACATCCTCCACGCGTGGCAAGGCCTCGGTTATTACGCGCGGGTGCGCAATCTGCAGGCGACTGCGAAAACAGTGCAAAATCTACACGGCGGCAGATTCCCGCGCGATCTCGCGGCGACGCGAGCATTGCCCGGCATCGGCCCTTCCACTGCAAATGCCATTGCGACATTCGCCTTTGATCGGCCCGTCCCGATCGTCGAAACCAACACTGCTCGCGTTCTGGCGCGCCTGTTTGATTTCCGCGACCCGATTGATCGAGCGGCTGGCCGGGACGCACTCTGGACACGCGCGAGTATCCTTGTTCCACGGTACTCCGCCCGCATTTACAATTCGGCGCTGGTCGATCTCGGCGCGCTGGTTTGTCTTCCGCATCAACCAAAATGCGGGATTTGTCCCGTCAAAAAATTTTGCCGCGCAAAAAATCCGAAAACTCTCCCGATCAAGAAGTCCAGACCGCGCACAAAGCTACTCGTCGAAAGACACGCAGTTGTCGTCAGTAACGGCAAGATTCTGCTCGAACGATCATCCACGCGCTGGCGTGGCATGTGGATTTTGCCGCCGCTCAAACTTGACGGCTTAAAGCCGTCGAGTTCACGGCGACGTCCCGTTTACAAGTTAGTGTTTCCATTCACGCATCATCGCGTGACGCTGCGCATTTTTCACCAGCGCCCGCCGAAGATCGACAATCGCTCGCAGCGCTGGTTTTCTATCCGCCGAATTGAATCGGTCCCCATCCCTTCCCCTCATCGCCGCGCAATTGTCGGTCTGCTTAGCGCAAGACCAGCAACACCATCACGCCGGCGACGGTCGTCAGGACCGTGATCGGGATACCAAAGCGCGCATAGTCCCAGAAGCCGACTTCCAGATGTTCGCGCGCAGATTCCACTGCGATCATGTTGGCGACGGAGCCAACAATGGTGAGATTGCCAGCAAATGTCGTGGCCAACGCGAGCACTTTCCACACCAACACGGGTTCGACAAAGCGCGCGATCCATTTTCCCGCTACAAGCACAAACGGCACGTTCGAGAAAATATTCGACCCAGCTAGAGAAAACCATGTGAGATTCCAAGTCTGTGCTGTCACGTGTGATCCAAAGACGGGTCGCAGGTGCCGATAAATGGCATCGGGCAAGCCGGTATCGCTCAATCCGTCAACGACAACAAACGGAGCTGCAAAGAACACGAGCAAGTGCCAATCCACCAATTTGAGCACCTCATGCGTATCGCGACGCGCAATTACCATCATGAGGGCCGCGCCCGCGAGCGCTGTCCACGCCAGATTCAGCCCAGCAACGAAGCAGGCGAAGATCGAAACAAACACAATGCAGACGATCGTAAACAACACACTGTCCAGCTTCGGGACAGGATGAGGTTCCCGTTCAACCGTCGCTGTCCGTAGAGCGTTTCGAAAACCAATACGCAAAATGATGAAATTGATCGCGAGGCCGACAACAGCTGTCGGTGCAAGCGCCAGGGAAAATTGTGCAAACGGATTCGGGAAAAATGCCCGATGATCATGTTTTGCGGATTGCCCACAAGTGTGGCAACACTGCCGATATTGGCGCTGGTCGCGAGCGCGATCAGGTACGGCAGCATTGGAAGTTTGCCGCGCCGGATCACCGCGATGACGAGCGGCGTTAGCACCAAGCAGATCGTGTCATTCACGAGCAACGCCAAGAGAGTCCCCGACGTGAGCATCAGGTACAGCAGCAGACGTCCGGGCGTGCGGGAAAATTCTAATACAATGTCAGCGGCCCATTCGAAAAAACGCGCGAGAGAAAGATATGCGGACACGAGCATCATCGCGAGCAGCAGCACAATCGTGTCGTAGTTGACCGCGCGATAAGCGCGCTCCGGTGTCATTACCCCGGTGGAGACCATTAACACTGCACCGAGCAGAGCCGCGGCGGGACGATTCAACGGCAGAATTTTGAGTTGTCGACCGCTGATGAGAACGTAAGTGATCCCGAAGATGACGGTCGCTACAAGCTCCTGTTACCAGTGGTTCACAGCGCGTGCATAACCGATTGGGTCTCTCGTTTCAACGAGCACAATTTCTTTGCGAAGCTCTCTCGCAATGCATAGCCTCTTCAACCATGATCGAATGCCAGGTAACACCTGCGGGCTCAACAGAGAAGCTCCCTGACGTATGAAAAGCATGACCGGCTACGGTCGCGGCGAGACCGATCACGGTGGGACAAAATTCAGCGTCGAACTCAATTCCGTGAACCGGAAGCAAAGCGACATTGTGATCAATCTGCCACGCGATCTGGCCGAGCTCGAGCCGCGCATTCGCCAGACGATTAATGAAAATATTTCGCGCGGCAGGACCAATGCCACCGTTACCTTTCACAGTGGCGCAAACGGCGCGCGCAAGCTGGCGCTCGATACGGAGCTGGCCCGCTCATACCACGAGGCGATGCGCGCCTTGCAAAAGGAGTTAAACGCGCCTGGCGAAATCACGATTACCACAATCCTTCAAGCGCCAGGGGTAATGCGGTTCCCAGAGCAGGTCGTAAATGTGGAGGAAGCGTGGCCCGCCATCGATCGGGCGCTACGGGCCGCGCTTGTCGATTTAATCAAAATGCGAGAGCGGGAGGGCAAACATCTCGCCAAGGACTTGATCCATCGGCTGAAAGCGATCCGGAAAAAACTGAAAGAGGTCCGCGCGCTTCATCCCGACGTGGTCAAAAGATATCGCGCGGCGCTCCTCGATCGGATTCAAAAGGCCGGGCTGCCGATTGCCAGCGACGACGAACGTGTGCTGAAAGAAATTTCCTTCTTTGCCGATCGCGCTGACGTCTCGGAAGAATTGACACGCCTGGAGAGTCACCTTGCGCAATTTGCACATCATCTGCGCAGGAACGAACCCGTCGGTCGGACGCTTGAATTCATCACGCAGGAAATTTTTCGAGAGCTCAACACGCTTGGCGCGAAAGCTAACGACGCCGCCATTTCACAGCGCGTCGTCGCCTGCAAAGCGGAATTGGAGAAGATTCGGGAGCAAGTCCAAAATCTTGAGTAAACAGTTCGGCCGCCACGGAATTCTCTTTGTCATTTCTGCGCCCTCGGGTGCGGGCAAGACGACGCTGGTGGAAGCGCTTCGGCAAACTCCCAACCTCTTTTATTCTGTCTCCTGCACCACACGAGCAACGCGCGGCGGCGAAATTGAAGGCCAAGATTATCAATTTCTTTCCGATGTAGATTTTCGAGCGCGCGTCGCAGCTGGCGATTTTTTAGAACACGCGCAGGTGCACGGCGATTATTACGGAAGTTTGCGCAAGCCCGTGCTTACAAACTTAAAAAATGGAGTCGATGTTTTAATCGATATTGATACTCAGGGCGCGGCCGCCATTCGCAACTGCGACGATCTACTCATCCGCGAGGCCTTGGCCGATATATTTATCATGCCGCCGGATCTCGAAGAATTGCGCCGGCGGCTGTTAAAACGGGGAACAGAAACGGCGCGCCAAATCGACTCCCGCCTCGCCACCGCCGCGCGCGAGATGGAATTATGGCGCGATTACCGCTACACTATCATCAGTCGATCAGTCGAAGAAGATTTGCAAAAGTTGCGGCAGATCATGAGCGCGGAAAGTTATTTGAGCCGGCGTTTGATTCAGAAGTAATTTGATTCGCGAATCACTTGTCGATCTGGAATGGAAAGAAACTCCAAAGGCAAACGCGATAAAACCAGCGCGCGAAAGGTCGTGCGTATCCCGCCGGATACAAAATCCGTGGTACTCGGGGTCACGGGATCAATCGCCGCTTACAAATCCGCGGAACTCGCCAGTCTGCTCGTCAAACAGGGTCACGAAGTTTTTGTCGTGATGACGCAGGACGCCACCGAATTTATTTCCCCGCTTACATTGCAAACACTTTCCAAAAACCCGGTGACAACCAGTTTCTTTGACGAAAAGGAAAATTGGCGGCCCGGCCACATCGAGCTCGCCGATCGCGCGAACCTGCTACTCATTGCGCCGGCCACGGCGCATATTATTGCTGAACTTGCGCATGGTTTGGCCGGGCATCCTCTCGCGGCCATCGCACTCGCGACGCGCGCGCCGATTCTACTCGCGCCCGCCATGAATGGAAAAATGTGGGAGCACCGCGCGACACAGGAGAATGTCGAAAAATTGAAGGTGTGCGGCGTGGAGTTTATCGGGCCAGAAGAAGGAATGCTGGCGTGCGGTTACGAAGGCCTCGGCCGGCTGTGGAAAGTGAATGACATCGCGTTTCGTGCCGAGTTCATGCTGGCGAGCCAGGATAACTTGATCGCGTGAGATTTCTCATCACGGCCGGCCCGACCCGCGAGCCGATCGATCTCGTTCGCTACATTTCGAATCGATCTTCGGGAAAAATGGGCTACGCCATTGCTGAAGCGGCGCTCGCAGCTGGGCACGAAGTCACTTTGATTTCCGGTCCGGTGAATCTCGATCGGCCGCGTGGTGCGCATTTCATTTCGATCGTGACCAGTGACGAAATGCATGACGCCGTTCATCGACATCTGCGCGATTGCGACATCCTTGTGATGTGCGGTGCGGTTGCCGATTACAAGCCGGCAAAAGTTTCCGCACAGAAAATTAAAAAGGGGCACGAACCTCTCTCGCTCGAACTAATTCCCGCGCGGGACATTCTCGCGTCGCTCCCTAAAGGAGATCGACGATTTCTCGTCGTAGGATTCGCCGCGGAGACGAATGACCTCGAAGAAAATGCGCAAAAAAAACTGCGTGTAAAAAATTGCGATATCATCGTGGCAAACGATGTGAGTCGCGCAGATTCGGGAATGGAGAGCGATGCAAATGAAGTCACGATCTTCTTTCGAAATGGCGAAACGGAAACCATTCCGCGCGTGTCAAAAAAAATTATCGCGCGCGCGCTCGTAAAAATATTTACAAATTCGCGAGAAAAACGTTTGACAAAGAAAATGTGACGATTACTGAACTCGATTAAGTGAAGTCATTCCCAACTCTTCACACCTCTCCGCACGTTGCGGATTGAAAGGGGGGAATAGTCGATGGCAAAGAAAAAAAAGAAAGCAGCAAAGAAAAAATCAGCGAAGAAAAAGAGGCACTAAGCCCAACGCTTGATAACGACTCCGAATTCCTTCGGGGTCACAACCCCTAACTTCAACCCGGGAGGAGAATCTATTTTCCTCCCGGTTTTTTTTGCGGTCATTAGCGCCTTGCTTTAGCCACGTGCAGGATGCTCATTGCGCTTAATCTCTCGCGTTTGAACGCACCGGCTAAAGCCTGGTGTTAATGAGAGAGCGCCCAAATGAGGATGCCGATGTTGTGTGCTGCTTTCCTGTAGCCGTCGCCCTGTGGGCGACGGGATATGTGCATGCTAACTCGCCCCGCGCTTCGCACGGCGAGGCGGCTACAGCGGCAATGTTTCGATTTCCGCTGTGCACTTCGCGACCTTTGTGCGACGTAGTCCCTATTATGAAGCATTATCTCGATGCGGCGGAAAAGGCTGCGCTTGCGACAGGCGAACTGCTTCGTAAACATTTCCACCAACCACTCCGCGTCAGCTCCGCTCAAGCGCACGATATCAAGCTGGAAATTGATATTCAGGCGCAGGAATTAATTACGAAATTGCTTCTAAAAGAATTTCCTGAGCACGCGCTTTATGGCGAAGAAGGAATCGTCGGCGATCAATCCAGCGAGCATCAATGGGTTGTCGATCCACTTGATGGCACCGTTAATTATTTCTATGGCATTCCGCACTTTTGCGTCTCGATTGCGTTGCGCCTGCGCAGCGAAATCATGGTGGGCGTTATCTACGATCCGATCCGTGAGGAAATGTGGACAGGACAAAAGGGCGAGCGCCCAAAATTAAATGGCCGTCACTTTCATGTGAGCGACCGTGCGGATCTAGCCGAAGCCGTCATCTCGGTCGGACTTTCCAAAACCGGTGTAACCATCGAAGCTGGCCTTCCACTACTGCAGCGAATGATCCGTCGCGTCCGCAAATGCCGCCTGCTCGGCAGCGCGGCGCTCGACATGGCTTACGTCGCTTGCGGACGTCTTGACGCGTACATTGAACAGGGAATCAGTCTCTGGGACATCGCTGCAGGCTGGCTTCTGATTGAAACCGCCGGCGGAACTGTCGATCTTCGTCCGCGCGAGGACATGAAAGAGAAATACAGCATTATCGCCTCCAACGGCGTGATCGATCTAAAATTGTGACCATGAATGACGAAGCACGAATGACGAATGACGGAACAATGACGAAGCACGAAGCACGAAAACAAGGCCCGCCTCACATCCTTCTTCATTCGTCATTCGGATTTCCGTCGACATTCGTCATTCGACATTCGTAATTCCTCACATGATTCGATGCGGAATCGGCTACGACGTGCATCGTCTTGCGACAGGACGAAGACTGATTCTCGGCGGCGTGGAGATCGCGCACTCGCGCGGACTTGAAGGACACTCGGACGCAGACGTCTTGTCGCACGCAATCGCAGATGCGCTGCTAGGCGCGATTGGCGCGGGGGACATCGGCCAACATTTTCCAAATACCGACGAATCAATTCGCGGGATCAGCAGCATCGACATTCTGCGCGAGGTAAAAGCGCTGCTGGCGAAGAACAAAGCGCACGCAATCAATGTTGATGCAACAATTCTTGCGGAAGCGCCAAAAATTGCCCCGTATATCCCCGCGATGCGCAAAGCAATCGCGCGAGCGATCGGTTCGGATGAATCGCGCATCGGCATTAAAGCGACAACCAATGAAGGCCTCGGCGCGATTGGCCGGAGTGAAGGCATCGCCGCGATGGCAATTGCGACGGTCGAGCAAGAATGATCTGTTGTTGCAGCTGTGCACATTTAACGGTCATGGTGAGCGGAGCGAACCATCTCTCAACCGCAGCCACGATTTTCCGACACAAGAAAGCGCGCCATTGTTCTGTGAGATCCCTCGCTCCGCTCGGGATGACATCCGATGACGAATATGTCTCTCCGTTTTTTTAATACTTACTCGCGTGAGCTCGAAGAATTTCAACCGCGCGATGCCGCTGAACGAAAGATTGGTATCTACACTTGTGGACCTACCGTCTACAGCCGCGCACATATCGGAAATTTTCGGGCGTATATCTTCGAAGATTTGCTCCAGCGACATCTCGAATTGCGCGGTAACAAGGTGCATCGCGTCATGAACATCACCGACGTGGACGACAAAACTATCCGCGGAGCCCGTGAAGCGAAAATTCCACTCGCAAAATTCACTGTTCAATTTAAAAAGGCATTTTTTGAAGATATCGGAACGCTGCGAATCAAGCGCGCGGACGAGTTTCCCGCTGCGACCGATAAGCGCTACGTCGAAAGGATGATCAAGATGATTGGCGTGCTTATCTCGCGCGGTCTCGCTTATCAAGCGGACGACAAGTCGGTTTACTTTCGGATCAACAAATTTCCGGACTACGGCAAGCTCGCGCATTTCGATCTCACGCAGCTGCAATCGACCGGCCGGGTGAAGCACGACGAGTACGACAAGGAACACATCGGCGATTTCGCGCTCTGGAAAGCGTGGGATGAAGACCATGGCGACGTCGGTTGGGAAAGCCCATGGGGCCGCGGCCGTCCCGGCTGGCACATCGAATGCAGCGCGATGGCGATGGCATTACTCGGCAATCAGATCGATATCCATTGCGGTGGTGTCGATAACATTTTTCCGCATCACGAAGCGGAGATCGCGCAGAGCGAAGGTGTGACAGGAAAAAGATTCGTGCGCTACTGGCTGCACTGCGCACATTTGCTGGTCGATGGACAAAAAATGTCCAAATCGCTCGGTAATTTTTACACTCTGCCGAACCTTTTGGAAAAGGGGTACACTGGCCGCGAAATTCGATATGCCTTGATGCGCGTGCATTATCGCGCGCCACTCAATTTTACATGGGACGGGATGGCTGAGGCGCGCGAGTCGTTAGGTCGTATCGATGAGTGGCTTACTCGGCTGCGCGAAAAATCGCAGGAAGCAAACGTCCGACGCTCAACGTCTAACGTCCAACGTCCAACGCACAAGTTTGAAGAAGCGCTCGATGATGATCTGAACATTTCCGCCGCGCTCGGATTTTTGTTCGAATCGATTCGGGAAACGAATCGCGCGATGGATCAGAATGAAATGGACGCTGCCTCGGCAAACGCCTGGTTGGATTGGTGGACGCGGATCAACAATGTTCTCGATCTCGAATCTGAGGCCGAAGTCGTGATACCGGCGGAGGTGGCGCAGCTCGCAAAGGACCGCGAGGCCGCAAGACGTGAGAAAAATTGGAAACGAAGCGACGAACTGCGAGATCGCATTTCTGCGCTGGGCTGGAAAGCGCGCGACACGAAGGATGGGCAAAAACTCACGCCGCGCGCCAGCTCTGGGTAGCGCGCGCCCCGCGTGCTGGGGAGCGCAGGCTGCTAGCCTGCAGGTCTCGGCAGCTTGCCGAGACCGGGAATTGGCGTTCACTCCGAGTTGCGTGTGCAAAGATGTTGCCGGCAGGGTTGCCGGCAACTACAGGCTGGCAGCCTGTGTCCCCAGAAACACGCAGCACGCGAGAGCGCGTGCGCTCCGGAAAAATCCGCTCGCAACCGGCGAATCGATTGGTCATCTTGGGTAGGGAAAAAATGTTTGCGCCTGCCGACTTTCTCGATCTCGAACACACGGCCCATCCGAAGTTGTTCGAGAACCAGAATTACGTTTGGGACGCGCTCAAACAAATTACAAGTTACTTGCAATTTCGTTTGAAGCCCGCGGTTTTAGGCGAGCTGCTGGGCAAACCATTCATCAGCAATCACGTGTTCATCGGCCGAGGTACTATCGTGGAGCAAGGCGCAGTACTGAAAGGTCCGGCTTGGATCGGCGAAAATTGCCGGATCCGCAGTGGTTGTTACGTGCGCGAAAACGTAATCGCAGGCAATGCCGTGGTGATGGGAAATTCGTGCGAATTCAAAAATTGCATCCTCTTAGATGAAGTGCAGGCGCCGCATTTTAATTACGTGGGTGACTCAATCCTTGGTCACCATGCTCATCTTGGCGCGGGCGTGATTCTTTCAAATGTGAAGCTCGATCATGGGGAGATCTCCGTTGTGACAGGTGATGGCGAGATAGCGACGGGACTCCGAAAGTTCGGGGCGATCGTCGGCGACCGCACGGAAATTGGTTGCAACGCCGTTATTAACCCCGGCTCGGTCCTGGGACGTGATTGCATGATTTATCCAGGCGTGAATTTTCGCGGCGTCCTTCCGAATGGCAGCATGGTCAAGCTTCGGCAGGAAGTTCAGGTGCTCGAACGGCGCGATTGAGTCCAAAAAATCAAGTCGAAGCGATCACGAGTAGAGCAAGAGGCAGAGCGTGTGGCGGATGGGCGGGGATTCGAACCCCGGGTGCCTTTCGGCACACACGCTTTCCAGGCGTGCACAATAGACCGCTCTGTCACCCATCCATAAGATCGGCGGTCAAAGTTGCAATCGTCGGAACAATTCGTCGAGCGGCAATTGAATGCCGATGTAAAATTC
>WNGJ01001388.1_pt1 | contig 28504 bp, 21 predicted proteins | sample 5400611 | NCBI WGS metagenome assembly WNGJ01 (sample SAMN13153375, study PRJNA577476) | soil metagenome | isolation source: 40 cm soil or saprolite under Garry oak tree replicate 1 | place: USA:California | collected 2016-06-15
CGGGTGGACGCCCGAGCGCGAGACAGAGTTCGAGCAGCACCGCGAGGACGGGCTGAGACCGGCGCGCGTCGCGGTCGAGCATCGCAGCGCCTACGTCCTTTACGGCGAGCAGGGCGAGCTCCGCGCCGAGCTGGCGGGGCGGCTTCGCCACGAGGAGATCTGGCCCGCAGTCGGCGACTGGGTCGGCGTCCGCGAGCCGGAAACAATCGCCGCCCTTCTGCCGCGCCGGACGGTCTTCTCCCGCAAGGAGCCGTGGCTCGCGGCGAAGGAGCAGGTGCTCGCCGCGAACGCGGACACCGTCTTCGTGACCATGGCCCTGACCCCCGCGGACTTCAAGCCTCGCCGGCTGGAGCGCTATCTGGCAACCGCCTGGGAGAGCGGCGCCCAGCCCGCGGTCGTGCTGACAAAGACCGACCTCTGCGACGACATCGAGGCGGCGGTGCTCGAGGTCGAGGCGGTCGCCTTCGGCGTGCCCGTCCACACCGTCAACGGCCTCACCGGCGAAGGCGTCGACGCACTGTCGCCCTACCTGGCGGGACATCGGACCGTCGCGCTGCTCGGCTCATCCGGCGTCGGCAAGTCGACGATCGTGAACCAACTCGCAGGCGGGACCGTGATGCCGGTCGCCGAGATCGGAAGCGACGGCCGGGGGCGCCACACGACGCGCCATCGCGAGCTGCTGCCGCTGCCGGGAGGCGGGCTCGTGCTCGACACGCCCGGCCTCCGCGAGCTGCAGCTCTGGGACGTCTCGGGGGGTCTCGAGCAGACCTTCGAGGACGTGGCCGCGCTGGCCTCGACCTGTCGCTTCGGCGACTGCTCGCACGAAAGCGAGCCGGGTTGCGCAGTCCGCGAGGCGCTTCGGAGCGGAGGCTTGCCGCGCGATCGCTTCGAGAGCTGGCGCAAGCTCCAGCGCGAGCTCGGCCGGCTGGAGCGGCGCCTCGATGCGCGCGCCCGCTCGGAGCACGCGCAGAAGATCAGAAAGGAGGCCCGTCAGCGACGGCGGACGCAGCGGTCACCGCGAGGCCGAGCGCGTTAGCCCACGGCGGTCTGCACTCGTCGCTGGAAATCGACGATCAGGCGCTCGGTCTCCGGCAGCAGGCGGCCGCGCTCGATCAGGCCGGTCGCGACTCCGCGCTGGACGTTCTCGACAAGCACCTTGTCCTCGGCTCCGACCTGGCCGTCGAAGTCGAGCAGCTCGCCGATCCACGCCTCTTCGACCGCGGGGCCGAAGAAGTAGTCGAGGAACCGCTCCGTTCGCTCCGCCCCCGCCGGCAGAACCGGCCCGATCGAAAGGTTCGTCCGGCCCGGGAAGATGTTGATCATCGTGTTCGGCCAAAGGAAGTGAAACTGGCTGCGCGCCACCTCGCCCTCGGTGTCGAGGCCGCGGCCGTTCTCGCGCACGGGGCCGAACTGGCTCGAGAACGCATCGCCGAGAGCGAGCTCATAGGCGTCGGGTGAGACGTCGACCAGGGCGCTGAAGCCTGGATGGGCGACGGCGCAGTGGTAGCACTCGAGAAAGTTCTCGGCGACGAGCTTCCAGTTCGCCTCGACGGTCGACTCCGCGCGGGCGTGGTGCCGCAGCCCGTCGACATCGACGCCGGCGGCCGCGACGAGCTCGGGCAGGTCTCCGAGAACGTCGGCGAGCGGCGCGGCTTCGGGATCCGGGTTGGCGAAGAGAAACGGGCCCCAGGCGCCGACCGACGCCGGCCGCAGTGAGATGCCTTCGCAGTCGAACCCGGGCTCGCGGTTCGAGCGTGGCGCCGCCTTCAACTCGCCGTCGAGGCCATACGTCCAGGCGTGGTACGGGCATTGCAGCGTCTCGCGGGCGGCCGCGCCCGCGGCCAGAACGGAGCCGCGGTGCCGGCAGACGTTCAGGAAAGCGCGCAAAACGTCGTCTCGGTCGCGCGTGACGACGACCGGGATGTCGCCGACCCGGGCCGAGACGTAGCCAGGGCCACCGCCCAGCTCGCCCAGATGGCCGACGTATTGCCAGGCCCGCGCGAAGATCCGCTCGCGCTCGACCGCCGCCAGCGCGGGATCCGAATAGGCCGACCAGGCGAGGGCCTCAGGCATGCCGGACAGCTTAAGCCCGGGCTAAAAGCCCGATCCCCTCCTGTCGATAGCGAGTTAGTGCCGCCGCTTCTCTCGCGCTTTCTCGGCCGCGAGGCCCTCCCGCTCGCGCTGGTCGCCTTCTACGCCGCCGTGCTCGCAGGCCTGGCTCAGTTCGAGCTGGTCGGCGACAGCTGGCTGACGCTCGTCAGCGGGCGCGAGGTCATCCAGCACGGGCTCCCGCAGCACGACCAGTTGATGGCGCTGTCGCACGGAGCACGGTGGGTCGACCAGCAGTGGCTTGCGCAGGTCGTCTTCTACGAGCTGGCCCATGTGGGCGGGATCCGGGCCGCGGTGCTCCTGCACGTGCTGCTTCTGACCGGCGCCTTCGCGATCGCAGTCGTCGCAGCGCGTCGGCGTGGGGCTTCACCGACGACCGTCCTCTGGGTCGGCCTCGCCTGTGTCTTTCTCGCGCCGTGGGCCTGGCAGCTCCGCGCGCAGAGCTTCGCGTATCCACTCTTCGCCGCCACGCTCTTGCTTCTGAGCGCCGACAGCCGCGCTCCCTCGCGGCGGGTTCTGCTCGTCCTGCCGCTCCTGGCCGTCTGGGCGAACCTGCACGGATCGGTTGTGCTCGGCGCCGGACTGGTCGCGCTCCGCGGCCTGACGATTGTCTACGAGCGCGGGGCTGCGTGGAGGCTCCGAGCCGCGTGTCTGCTCTGCGCGCCGCTTCTCGCGCTCGCCTCTCCGTACGGGACGGCGCTGCTCGGCTACTACCGCCACATGCTCGGGAGCCCGCTCCTGAGCAGGTTCGTCCAGGAGTGGGGACCGACGACGCCGGCGAAGGCCTGGCTCTTCTACCCGCTGGCGATCCTCGCCGTCTGGCTGCTCGGCCGAGACGGCGCGGCTCTGACGCTGTTCGAGCGTGCGGCGCTGCTCGCGACGGCGCTGACCGGCTTCATCGCGCTCCGGCACGTCGTCTGGTTCGAGCTGGCCGCGCTGATGTTCCTGCCCGTCCTGCTCGACGCCCGCCGGAGGAAGAGCGCGAGCGTCCCGCGACTGGCGCGGCCGGTCGGCGCTCTCGCCACGCTTTCCCTGCTCGCGATCCCGTTCGCTCTCGGCGCCGCACCGGCGTCGTGGTATGACCGGCAGCTTCCGACCGGGGCCACGGCCCAGCTCGAACGAGCAACCCGCGGCGCCCGCACGACCGTCTTCGCGAGCGAGACGTTGGCCGACTGGCTGCTCTGGCAGGAGCCCTCGCTTCGCGGGCGGATCGCCTACGACGTTCGTTTCGAGCTCCTGTCGGTCGGGCAGCTTGATCGGCTTTCGGCTTATCACCGTCGCAGCGGCGCGAACTGGGCGGCGCCCACGCTGCCGTTCTCGGTGATCGTTCTCGATCGCAGGGTCGATTCGAAGCTGATCGGAGCCCTGAGAGCCCGGGCGGGCGTGCGCACGATCTTCAGCGATCGCCGGGTCGTGATTCTCCGGCAGGCCCCGGCCTCGCCCTCGCGGCGCCCGTTTTACAAGTCGAAAGTCGAATAACCCCTCGACTGAGGGGCGCGGGCCTGGCGGCGCCCGCCGATCCAGAGCGCAACGCGCACAGAAAGGAGTTGGACGCCTCGCGGCCGGCGTCACCCGCCCATGGCCGCAAAGCTCACCACCCTTTCGGCGTTCGTCGCCGCCGCCCTCGCACTCGCGACAGCCACGCCCGCACACGCAGTCGACAACACGCCGCTTCCCGCTCCAACCGCACTTTCTCCTGCAGGCGGAGCTGTGGTCGACGCGGTACCGCCCTTCTCCTGGTCGCCGGTCTCGGTCGCCGACCACTACGAGTTCCAGGTCGCCGCCGACGCGGGGTTCAACTCGCCGGTGCTCGGCCGTGGCTCGGACGACTTCACGACCCAGAACACGCGCGCAACGCTGCTGAAGACGATCCCGAACGGGACGTACTACTGGCGCGTGCGCGCGGTCGGCGCGAACGGATCGGTGTCGGCCTGGACTGCCGGACGCTCCTTCCGCAAGTCCTGGACCGCCGCCGCGGCGCTGCAGTCGCCTGCCGGCGGGGCGGGGCTCGCGTTCGGGACCGACCCGCTCAAGCTCGGCTGGTCGCCGGTGCCTGGAGCTGCGAACTACCTGGTTTCGGTGGCGACCGATCCGTCACTGGGCTCGCTCGCCTTCCACACGGTCGACGACCCGACCGGGATTCCGAAGGTGCAGGCGAACTCGCTCGCGATCTCCCTTGCACTCGCCACGGGCACGTACTACTGGGGTGTGATCCCGGTCGACGCCGAGGGCAACCGCGGCGCCCCTTCCTCGGTCGCGTCGTTCTCCTGGACGTGGCCGTCGACGACGACTCCGAGCGTGACCGACCTCGATCCCGCCGACCCGGAGGTCTTCGATCCAAAGTTCTCCTGGAATCCGGTCGCCGGTGCCGCGCGCTACGAGGTCGAGATCAACTCGTCGTCCGACTTCGCCCTCGGCTCGAAGGTCTGCTGCTCGGGGACGACGATCGCGACCTCACTGTCGCCGACGGCCCCGATGAAGGACAACGTCTACTACTGGCGAGTTCGGGCTTTCGATCCTGACGGCAACGCCGGCGTCTGGAACTACGGCCCGTCCTTCACGAAGACGTTCGACAAGACGGCGCCGGCGGGACCAGTCACCGGTACGGCGATCAAGAACCTGCACATGCGGGACAACGCGACCGATGTCACGCTGACCGCGGACGCGGACCACATTCTCTCGAACGGGTTCCAGACGACCACGCCTGTCGTCTCGTGGAATCCGGTCCCGGGTGCGTCCAGCTACGAGGTGCAGGTCACGGGGTGGAACGCGATCACGTCGACTTGCACGCCGGTCAAGATGACCGTGAAGACGTCGGTTCCGTCGTGGACGCCGCTCGGCAGCCCCAACTTTAATGCAAACCCGGCCGGGTCCCTCTTCCCCGATCCTGCTTCGGACTTCCAGCCGCTCACGCCGGGAAAATACTGCGTCCGAGTAAGTGCCCGGGCCGACCGCGTCAACTTCGACGAAGTCTTCGGAGATCCGACTTACCTGAAGAACGGCGACCAGGCAGAGGGCTCTCCGAACCCGCAGGCGCCCGCGTTCGACTGGACGGGCTACCCCAGCGGCGGCTTCCCCGGTTGTGTCTCTGGAGTTCTCTACCCGTGCGGGAGCGACTATCTGGCGCCGCAGACGGGCACCGTCTCTCCGGCGACGCCGCTGTTCACCTGGAATGCCCTGACCGGTGCTCAGAGCTATTTCGTCGTCGTCTCAAAGGACCAGAACTTCAGCAACATCGTCGACGAGGGTTTCACTGACATCCCCGCGTACTCGCCGCGCAGCGCCTTCGATCCGACTACGTATCCGGACGAGACGACGAGCTATTACTGGATGGTGCTGCCGTCCCCCAACCTCGACGGTTCCAACCCGAGCCCCCTCGACGTGGCCCACTCGAACTACACCAACTTCCAGAAGCAATCCGCGCCCCCGACGCTGCAGTCCCCCGCGTCCGGGACGGCCTTCTTCGACCAACCGACGTTCAGATGGTCGCCGGTTCTAGGCGCCCGCAAGTACGAGTTCCAGGTCGCTCAGGATCCGAGTTTCGGAAGCCCGATCGACGACGTCACGACCGACGCAACCGCTTATTCGAGCAACACGACCTATCCGGCCGACACGATTCTCTACTGGCGCGTCCGCGCCTCGGACGAGAACGGGATCGGGCTGACCTGGTCGGCGACGGGCACGTTCCAGAAGACCCTGGCTGGGCCGGTCCCGAGCTCGACGAATCCGACAGCGGGCGAGTACCTGCCGGTCTGGACCTGGAGCTCGGTGAACGGCGCAGTCTCCTACGATCTCGCGATCGACCAGCCGGACGGGACGACCCGAAACTTCAGCGACTTCCGGATGCCGGCGACCTCGTTCCAGAAGCTGACGGGAACGGGCGTCTTCCACTGGCGCGTCCGCGCCGAGTTCCCGAAGCAGGGGTACGGAACGACGCCGGGCCCGTGGTCGGTGTCCTCGCCGTTCACGCGATCGATCGGCGAGCCGGGGGGCCTGCACACCGACGCCGCGACCGATCACCTACTGCTTTCGTGGAGCCCCAAGCTCGGTGTCAAGCAGTACAAGGTGCAGGTCTCCAGCCGGCCCGACTTCGCGTCGACCGTCGAGGACGTGACGACCGACAACGCGGCCTATGCGCCCAAACTCTCTGACGTCGCCTACCTGAGCGGCAACCAGCTCTACTGGCACGTCGCCGGCGTCGACGCGGACGGCAACGTCGGCGACTTCTCGCCTGCACAGTCGCTCAGCCTGCTGCCGCGCATGAAGCTGACCGCCAAGGGCAGCCTGCGCAAGCGGCGCCGCACGACCGTGAGCATCACGGTCAAGAACGGGAGCGGCAACTGGATGCAGGGCGTGAAGGTGCGCGTGGTCGGCGCCGGGGTCAAGGCTCAGACTCGGACCACCAGCATGTGGGGCGTCGCGCGCTTCACGCTCAGGCCGACCAAGCGAGGACGGGTCCTCTTCACCGCGAAGAAGTCCGGCTTCCAGTCGGCCGGGATCACCCTGCGCGTGCGGTAGACGGGGTTGCGGCCGGGGGCCGCAACCCGCCCCTCGCGCGCCAGGCGACGAAGCCCGCGACCGCGGCGGCCGAACAGCCGTAGAGCACGTCCGCCCAGAGGGCCACGCGATCGGTTCCCGCGAAGATGCCGTGGAAGAGCGCGAGCCCCCAGACGGCGAAGTTCAGGTAGTGCGCTCGGCGCCAGAAACGGTACGAGAGCCGTTTCCGGTACCGGTTGGTGATCGCCAGCGCAAGCAGCAACTCCGCTGCGACGACGCCCAGCGCGGTCGAGAGCGGCCGGTAGCTCGACGTGCCCGGGACGACCAGCTGCGTCAGCGAGAAGGGAAGGTACGAGTCGACGAACAGCGTCAGCACGTGGAGCGAGACGAACGTCCCGGTGAGTAGGCCGGCGAACCGATGGACATCCTCGACCGCGAAGCGCGGCCAGTCGCGCAGCTTCGCCCGGCCGGAGAGCGTCAATCCCAGCACGACCACGATCGTCAGCAGCACGAACGCGACGATTCCGCTCGCGCGTGCGAGGTACCACTCGAAGAGGCTCATGAGCCGGCCTCCGGCTCATGAGCAGGGGAAGGGGAAACCAGCGCGGAGCGAGTGGGAGGTTCCCCCTCCTCTATGGAGAAGGGGGATCGTGGGGGAAACAGGGTTTCCCCCACGGGAGCGAGCCGAAGGCGAGCGACGGTCATGCAGCCTTGGCGGGCTCCAGAGCGCGACGCCAGGACTCGTTCGCGACCTCTCGGTCTACGGCGCGGAAACGACCGGGAAGCTCTCGCTCGTCCAGCCAGCCCGGCCCGTCGTCGCCAAGCAGAAACGCGGCTTTGGCGGCGACGTCCGCCTCGAGGCAGCTCCCGGCAGCGACGGTGACCTCCGACCACGGCGACGTCGACGGCCTGCCGGTACGAGGGTCGATCAGGTGGTGCTGGGTGTCGCCCCCGCGTAGCCAGCGCCGGTGCGTCGTGCCGCTGGTCGCCAGGCCGTGGTCCCGGAGCGTGAGCGAGCCGCCGCCCGGGAGGCCGACGACCGCAGCCCCGCGGACGGCGACGTCACCGCCCGCCGCGACGAAGCCGTGGCCGGCGAGCTGCTGCACGGCGGCGTCGACCGCGAGGCCCTTGACGACGCAGTTGAGATCGAGCTTCGTGCCCGGATAGCGGAAGACGAGGCGGCCCGCGACACGAACGTGGCGCCAACTTCCGGGGACAGCGGCGGCCGGAGGACGCTCGTCGTCGGTGAGCTTGGCAAAGTCGCGGTCGTAGCCTGCGGCTTCGATCGCCGCACCGAGCGTCGGGTCGACGAGGCCGTCCGTCCGCCGCGCGGCGTCCAGCGCGAGCGCGAGCACCCGCACGAACATCGGCGAGGCGGCGACGAATTCGGCGGTCGCCGCGTTGACGCGATTGAGCTCGCTGTCGGAACGGAAGCGGCTGAACGTCCGGTCGAGCTTCTCGAAGAGGAGCCCGACCGCTGCGAGCTCGGCTTCGGTCGCGCCGCCGACGAGGACGTCGACTCCCATCGCCTCGAACCGGTCAGGAGACATGGGTCTGAACCTGCGGCTGGCTCGTTGAGGGCGCGATCGAGTAGTCGTCCGAGCCCGAGCTCTCCGATCCCGAGCTCGGCACGGCCGACGACGACCCGGTAGAACCGCTCGCCGTCGAGGCGTGACCGGGGTTCGTGGCGCGCGCCAACACCCCCGCAACGACCAGGCCGGTCGCCGCCAGGACTGCGAGCGCACGTTTGACCCCGCCCGCTCGCCGCCTTGCCGACTCGATCCGGGACAACTAATGCCCCTTCCAGTAGTGCCGTATTGCTGGATGGGGCACTAGAGCCCCGGTCCGTCCAAGCCGGGCGCAACCGGCGGCCCTCCGCGGAAGCGGCCTCCTTCGAAGCCTTGGCGGAGCCCGAAGCGGGGCGGCGTGCGGTTGACGAAGTCCGTGACGTGCGACTTCAGACCGGCCAGAATCGAGTCGGCCTGCGACTGCGTCAGCCGGCCGGCGGCAACGGCGGCGTCGACCTTGTTCTTGGCCGCATCGACGATCGACTGGACGAGTCCGTCGACCGACTTGCCCTGCGCCTTGGCGACGTCGGCCAGGGACTTACCGCTCTGAAACTGCGCGCGCAGCTGCGTGTCTGTCAGACCGAGATAGCCTGCGGCGGCGTCGAGGCCGCCGAACAGCGCCCCTCTCTCATGGAAGCCGAAGCCGGGTCCTCCGAAGAGCGGCACGTCGCCGGACTCGATTCGCTGCTTGAGCTCGTCGCCTTGGGCCTTCGTCAAGCGGCCGGCGGCGACGGCCTCGTCGATACGGTTCTCGAGTGCCTTCTTCAGCGCCGCGCCGAGCGCGCTCGGCTCGACGCCGAGCTGCTTGGCAACGTCGTTCAGCACCGCTTGGTTCTCCTGCTGCGGCGAGCCGAACTGCGTCGCCGCGTACGCCGCGCCCCCGCCGGCGACGGCGAGGCCTGCGACTGCGCCAGCGATCAACTTGGGCTTGACCCTGCTCATCGGATGCTCCCTTCGTTGGGTGGTCTTCCAACCGAATCACCCAGGCGTGAGAGCGGCCTGAGAGCGCAGTAAGAGCCGACTAAGAATCCATCGATCAGCCGTCGGCGACCGACCAGGTGAAGCGGGTCAGCGTGTGCTCGGGCGCGAGCCCTCCCGGCCGCAAGCCGGCCTGGACGAGCAGGATCGGGCTGCGGGTGCCCTCGATCAGCGCAGTCCTTGTTGCGTCGAGGCCCGAGGCGGGCAGCGAGGTGACGAGCAGCGACCCGGACTCCTGCAGGATCCCCTCTGCTCCGGGAGCAACGAGCACGGGCTCCGCGGTCATTGCAGAAAACCGCTGCAGCGCCAGCGAGGCAGCGGCGAGCATCCGGCTGGCGTCGCGGCGGTCCCCACGCTCCTCTGTCCCAAGCAGTCGCAGCGGCAGGCCGTGGGCCCGCGCCAGGCCGGCGCCCAGCTCGAGTGCGGCCCACTCGTCGCGGCCGCCTCCGAAGGGGACGAGCACCGGCCCCGACGGCTCGAAGCGCAGCTCCGGGCGGGCGGCGAACGCGACGTCGCACGGGCTCCCGTCCAGCTTCCGAATCTGCGGGCCGCCGACGACGATCAGCTCCGCATTCTGATCAGCCGCCAGCCGCACGAGGTCGGCATCGCGGTTCCCCGAGGTGAAGCAGGCCGTCCGAACGGTCTGGCCCTGCGGCTCGAGACGGGCGCGTGCCTGCTCCAGCCGGGCTGCGCAGGCGGCGAGCTCGGACGCGGACGACGGCACTTCCACGAGCAGGAGGTCCTTCTCCCCGCGCGCAAGGGGAGCGACGATCTCGACCAGCTCGGTGCCGACGCAGACGATGCTGCGCGCCGATATACGTACGGGAGGCTCGTCGAGCGCCGGCTCGTGGCGCAGGATCGCACGCTCGAGCTCCTGCAAACCCGGACTGGGCTCGATCCCGAGCTGCTCCACCAGCGCGTGGCGCCCGGCGCGAAAGGCCGCCAGCGCCTCGGCCTGCCGGCCGGCTCGGTAGAGGGCGAGCATCAGCAGCCGGAGGGGCCGCTCGCGCAGGGGCTCCTGCTCGACGAGAGCCTCGAGCTCGCCGACCACGACCGAATGCGCGCCCCGCTCGAGCTCGGCCGCGAGCCTCTCCTCGAGCGCGTTCAGCCGCAGGTCGGTGAGCCGGCGGCCGGCGGCATCGGCGAAAGGCTCGTTCCGAAACTCGGCGAGCGCCGGCCCGCGCCAGAGCGCGAGCGCCTCCTGCAACAGCTCGGCGCGCCGGGCGGGATCGGACGCCTCCCGCGCCGACTGCGTCAGCGACTCGAAGCGGGCGAGATCGACCTGCTCCGGATCCGCCGCGACGAGGTAGCCGGGCGCACGCGTCTCGATCGCTGTTGCTCCGAGCGCCTTGCGCAGCTGCGAGACGTAGCCCTGGAGCACCTTCGGAGCGCTTCGCGGCGGCGCTTCGCCCCAGAGGTCCTCGACCAGCCGCTCCGCCGCGACCACCCGCCCGGGATCGAGTAGCAGCCGGCCGAGCAGGGCGCGCGGCTTGCCGCCGGGAAGCGCGACCGCCTCGCCGTTCTCAAAGGCCTCCAGCGGTCCGAGCAGGCGAAAGCGGGTCAACGCGGCGCCGGGATAATGGCACCCGTGACCGAGACCGCCGTGAGTCCGGGCCTGACGATCGGGCGCTTCAGGCTCGAGGCGCTGATCGGTGAGGGGGCAACCGGGCTTGTCTTCAGGGCGACGGCCCAGGACGGCCGGATCGTCGCCGTCAAGCAGCTCAGGCCGGAGCTCGTCGAAGACGGAGCCGCGCTTGCCCGCTTCCGTCGCGAGGCGCTCGTCGCCCGGTCGATCACGACGCCGCACCTGGCGCCGATCCTCGAGCTGGGCGAGGCCGACGGGCTCGTCTACCTCGTGCAGCCGTACTACGAGGGCGGCTCACTGGCGGCCCTCCTGCGCTCGGGACGGCTCGACGCGGAAGCCACGTCCCGGCTCGCGGCTCAGGTCGGACGAGGCCTCGATGCGCTGCACGAGCGCGGAGTGTTGCACCGCGACGTGAAGCCCTCGAACGTGCTGCTCGACCGCACGGGCGCCGCTGCGCTCGCGGACTTCGGCCTTGCACGCGGCGCCGAGTCCACGCGGCTGACCGCGGACGGCCAGATTCTCGGGACGCCGCACTACCTCGCGCCCGAGCTGATCGAAGGCAGCGAGCTCCGCCCACCAAGCGACATCTACGCCCTCGGCTGCATCGTCTACGAGTGCCTCGTCGGCGAGCCCCCCTTCGCCGGCCGCGCGGCGGCCGAGATCGGCTTCGCCCACCTCGTCGAAGCGCCACCCGATCCACGCGAGCGGCGGCCGGAGCTGCCAAGCGGGCTCGCCGAGGCGGTTCTCGCCGCGCTCGAGAAGGAGCCGGCGGCCCGGCCGACTACGGCGACTGCGCTGGCCCGGATGCTCCACGTCGGCTGCAGCTCTTCGCCTGCTTGATCCGCGGGCGGATGTAGGGGCGGAGCGAGCTCGGCTCGATCTTCAGGGCCTTCTGAAGCAGCGGCAGGCTCTCGCTGCAGCGACCCAGCTTGAGCAGCACGAGGCCGAGGTTGAAGGTCGCATAGCCACGCGTGAGCGTCCCGATCGGCGCCCTCTTGACGGCCTTCTGCGCGAAGGGCAGGGCGCGCGAGTACTGCTTGGCCGAGATGAGGGCGTACGCGATGTCGTTCAGCGTCCGGCCGTCCTTGCTACGCAGGAGCGCCGCGCTGAGCTGGAAGGGCGGCTTGGCGGGCGCCGACGCCACGGTTGTGGTGGCTGCACGGCCGCCGAACGCGAGTGCGTGTACCCCGACCGCCGCGGCCGCGCCGAGCAGCGCCGCGAACGCGAGCAACGCGAGCGAGACGGCCAGCCGGCGGCGGTGGACGCGCGGTTCGGCGGCGGCCCCGCGGGCGGCGGCGACAAGCTCGCCGCAGCTCCCGTAACGGTCGAGCGGGGACTTCGAGAGCGCCTTCCCGATCACCCGCTCGAGCGCCTCGGGCAGCTCGGGCGCGGCCTCTGTCAGCTTCGGCGGCTCCGCGTGCAAATGCGCGTTCAGGACTGCGACCTCGGTCGGCCGGTGGAACGGCGGCGCCCCGGCGAGGCACTCGTAGAGGACGCAGGCGAGCGCGTAGACGTCCGTGCGCGCGTCGACGGCGCCGCCCTCGATCTGTTCCGGCGCCGAGTACTCGAGCGTGCCGACGAAGGAGCCGGTGCGGGTCGTGCCGCCGGAGGCAAGCTCCTTGACCGCTCCGAAGTCGGACAAGTAGGCGTGATCGTCTTCGGCAACAAGGATGTTGGCCGGCTTGACGTCCCGGTGGACGAGTCCTCTGGCGTGGGCCGCGTCGAGCGCGGAGCCAACCTGGCCGATGATGCGAAGGGTGCGACGGAGCTGGAGTCGTCCTTCCTCGGCGAGCAAGGTCTTCAGGTCGGTGCCCTCGACGCACGCCATCGCGATGTAGAGCAGGCCGTCCGTCTCGCCGGCGTCGTAGATCGGGACGATGCTCGGATGGTCGAGCGAGGCCGCGAGCTGCGACTCCCGCAGGAAGCGCCCACTGAAGTCCGCCTCGCCGATTCCGGGCGAGAGCAGCTTCAGCGCCGCCTGCCGTCCGAGCCGCACGTGCTCGGCCCGGTAGACGACGCTCGTGCCGCCACGGCCGAGCGGCTCGACGATCCGGTAGCCGCCGAGCTCGGTCCCGATGCGCCGGTCGAGAGGCATCTGGACGATTTGTAACCTGCTCGCGAGCGCCATGCCCTCTTACCGGCTGACGGCGAAGGTCGCCGTCACGACGGCGTTGACGTCTTTCTCGCGGCTCGAGGTGTCGTTGATGCCGTAGTCGCTGACGTCGGTCGAGTCGCGCGGCGTGATCTGGTAGACGCCGAGCGAGGTGCTCCGCATCGGCCCCAGCCTGCCTCCGAGCCCCTTGATCAGGATCTCGGCGCGGGCTCGCGCATCCTCAGTCGCCGCCGCGAGGGCGTCGAGCTTCGCCTGCGTCAGCTCGGTCGAGATGTACGCGAGCGGCTCGGCCGAGACGCCGATGCCGCGCTCGATCAGGCCGCCGACCCCGGTCGAGGCGCGCTCGACGACGTCGATCCTACGGCTGCTGATGTCGAGCCGCTGCGTGACGCGGTAAGTGACCCGCCGGCGGTGGCGCGGCAGCTGGATCACGTTCTCCGCGCTCGTTACCACCGAGGGCGTGACGGCATCGTCCGGGACCCCCTCTCGCCTGAGGAAGGCGCGCACCGTCCGGGTCTCGCCCTGGAGCTGGCGCGCCGCGATCGACGCCTTCGGCGCTTCCCCGTTCACGGACACGGACCAGCGCACGAGGTCGGAGCTGATCGGCTTCCGCGCCGAGCCGGTGACGCTGATCGTGTCGTGAATATGAGAACGGGCGTGGATCGTCCCGGAGACGATCCTCGCCGTCAGGACGACCGCCACCCCGATCGAGAGCAGGCCCAGAAAGAGCTCCGGGATAGCGGGGAGGCGACGCAGCCGCGCCATGGCGGGACGATTCCGTCGCTCGGTAGAGAAACGGTTTACGGTCGGTAGACGTTGAACCGACCGCCCCGGAACCGCCGCAGGCGCGCGGGCGGCTGGGCGTCCAGCCAGTCGACGACCTCGCGGAAGCTGACGCAGCGAACCTCGGGCAGCCGGCAGACGCGGAGCACCACGCGCGCGAGTGCCTTGTCGTAGGCCCAGTGATTCCAGGTCTCGAAGTGGTTCGCGAACGACAGCGGCGCCCGGTCACCGCGGTACGTCGTCCGGAAGGCGCGTAGCAGGCTGAGGTAGGTCTCCCGCTCGATCGCCGGCGCGCGCGACGGAGACGCGCTGACGGCGCCGGTCTGGTTCGCGAAGAAGTTGTAGTCCATCGAGATGACCGGGAACGTGTGCCCGACGAACGGGATCTCGAGCAGCGGCACGCTCCAGATCCCTCGCTCGCGCCGAGGCCACGCGCCGAGCGGCGCGAGCTGGCTGGCGTCGTAGCGAAAGCCGCGGCGGGCGAGCACCGGATACAGGACACGGAACGAACCCTGCAGGCACGGGGTGCGGCCGCCAACGATCTCGGCGGGTCCGAACGGCAGCCGGACGGCCCGGTGCAAACCGTTGTTCGCCGCCGCATGAAAGAGCAGGCGGTCGAACTGGTCGAGCTCGCTGTTCCAGTCGCGTGCTGTCCAGCCCATGACGGCGCTTTGGTATGGACCGCAGAAGTGGCCGTTGTAGTGCGTGCCGATCTCGTTTCCCTCGCGGTAGGCGGCCGCGATCTGGCGGATCGTGCCGGCGACGACCTGCCGCGCGGAGCGGCCGCCATCGGGCCGCGCGAACCAGATGTCCGAGCTGCCGCGTGAATGCCGCGGCGGCCGGTAGAGCAAGCGCCGCTCCTCGGCAAGCAGGTAGACGCCGCTGACGAAGAAGGTGAAGTGAGCGTCCGCCCTCCGGGCGATTTCGCGCCAGTAGGGCCAGAGCTGCGTGCCGCCCGAGCCGTCGAACGAGACGACGAGGAACTGCGGCGGCCGCGTCGCGGCGGGCCGTCGCGAGCGAAGGTGATGCGGAGGCGCCGGCGCCGGCGCGACGCGAGCGCGAGCGCTCTGGCGGCCTCCCGCGCCGAGGTGGGCGACTGCGAAGAGGCCGGCCCCGACGACGGCGAGCACGACTGCGCTGCGAGCGAGCACGATTCGATCGTCCGGGAGGGCGGCTCAGAAAAGGTTCAGCCCCGGTCGAGGCGGGCCCGCCGCGAAGGCGCTCGCTTGCGACGCCGACAAAAAGGCCGTGGTGGCCTTGCCGCCGCGGCCGCTAAACCCGAGCGAAGGACCCGCCGCGGTTCGCGCCTGGAGCTCGGTCCGCAATGCCGAGCCTCCAAATTGCGACATTTTTGTTTCACGGACCTCTTGTGCCGGGACCCGAGGCCACCTAGATTCCCTCGCGCGCCGAGCACGGAGCGCAAGTAGGACGAAGCCGAGCCCGAGGGCCGTAGGCGGAAGCCGAAGGTCAACGAGAACGGTGGACGAAAGCGAGACCGACTCGGCGAACGAAACGGCGACCCTAGGGTCGCCGTTTCGTATTGGACCGCCTTTGGCGACGCCAGCCGGGTCAAAACGGTCGCAGCGGCAAAGCCGCCACGACCTCCAGGTCGGCATCGCAAGCGATGCCTCAGTCGGGTCGCATTGCATTCAGGTGTTTCGGCGACTGCCCGCCAGAGTCCGCCGTGTTAAGACGGTCGCGGTTTCCTTTGTTTTTTGTACGGTCCGCTCGTGCCCGGCGACGCGCAGCGGCTCGGGTTGCCGGGGGAGATCCGCGCCTGTCTCTTCGATCTCGACGGCGTCCTCACGCAGACCGCCAAGGTGCACGCCACCGCGTGGAAGGAGATGTTCGACGCGTTCCTGGAAGATCGCGCGCGAACCGGCGAGGCCTTCGTCCCGTTCGACACGGTCGCCGACTACGACCAATACGTCGACGGCAAGCCGCGCTACGACGGCGTGCGCTCGTTCCTGGCCTCGCGTGGAATCGAGCTGCCCGAGGGCGATCCGAGCGACCCGCCCTCGGCGGAGACGGTCCACGGTCTCGGGAACCGCAAGAACGAGCTCGTGCTCGCGATCCTGAAGCGCGACGGCGTCGCGGCCTACGAGGGCTCCGTGCGCTACGTGCATGCGGTCCGCAAGGCGGGGCTCCACACTGCGGTCGTGTCCGCCAGCGCGAACTGCAAGGACGTGCTCGAGGCCGCCGGGATCGAGAACCTGTTCGAGGTCCGCATCGACGGGATCGTCGTCGAGGAGAGGCACCTACGGGGCAAGCCCGCGCCCGACACGTTCCTCGCGGCGGCCAAGGAGGTCGGTGTCGAGCCGGCCGAAGCGGCCGTCTTCGAGGACGCGCTGGCGGGAGTCGAGGCCGGGCGCGCCGGGCACTTCGGCTTCGTCGTCGGAGTCGACCGCGTCGGGCAGCGGGAAGCACTGCTCGAGCACGGAGCCGACGTCGTCGTCTCCGATCTGGCCGAGCTGCTGGAGCAGAAGTGATCACCCACCCCGCCTTCGCCGTCGAGCCCTGGAGCGTCCGCGAGAAGCAGCTCGACCTGAACGTGCTCGCGCAGACGGAATCCGTGTTCGCGCTCTCGAACGGGCACATCGGCCTCCGCGCCAACCTCGACGAGGGCGAGCCCTACGGGATTCCGGGGACGTACCTGAACTCGTTCTTCGAGGTGCGGCCTCTCCCCTACGCCGAGGCCGGCTACGGCTTCCCCGAGTCCGGCCAGACGGTCTTGAACGTCACCAACGGCAAGATCATCCGCCTGCTCGTCGACGACGAGCCGTTCGACGTCCGCTACGGGCGCCTGCTCGACCACGAGCGCGTGCTCGACCTCCGCGACGGGGTCTTGCGACGGCACGTCGAGTGGGAGTCGCCGGCCGGGACGACCGTCCGTGTCGACTCGACGCGCCTCGTCTCCTTCGTCCACCGCTCGGCGGCGGCGATCCTCTACGAGGTGCAGCCGGTCGATTCGGCACTGCGCGTCGCCATACAGTCGGAGCTGATCGCGAACGAACCGGCGCCGCCGACCTCGAACGATCCACGGACGGCGGCGATGCTCGAGTCGCCGCTGGAGTCAGAGGACTTCTCACATCGGGACACGAGGGTCGTCCTCGCTCACTCGACCAGGCGCAGCAAGCTGCTCATGGCCGCCGCCATGGATCATGTCGTCGACGGTCCCGAGGGGACGTTCTTGACCGCCGAGAGCGAGCAGGACATCGGCCGGGTGACGATCGCCACCGACCTCGCCGCCGGCGAGCGGCTGACGATGGTCAAGCTCCTGTCCTACGGCTGGTCGAGCCAGCGCTCGCTGGCGGCGGTCCGCGACCAGGTGATCGCGGCGGTCGCAAAGGCCAAGTACGCGGGCTGGGAGAGCCTCCTCGAAGGCCAGCGCGCGTACCTCGACGACTTCTGGGCCTCTGCCGACGTCGAGCTCGAGGGGGACACCGAGCTCCAGCAGGCCGTCCGCTTTTCGCTCTTCCACACGCTGCAGGCCGGCTCGCGCGCCGAGCAGCGGGCGATTCCCGCGAAGGGGCTGACCGGACCGGGCTACGACGGCCATACCTTCTGGGACACGGAGCGCTTCGTCCTTCCGGTACTCACCTACACCGCCCCGGACGCGACCCGCGACGCGCTGCTCTGGCGCCATTCGACGCTCGACCTGGCCCGCGAGCGGGCGCGCCAGCTTGGCCTGAAGGGTGCGGCGTTCCCCTGGCGGACGATCCGTGGCCAAGAGTGTTCCGGCTACTGGCCGGCCGGGACGGCGGCTTTTCACATCAGCGCCAACGTGGCCGACGCGGTCGTCCGCTACCAGGCCGCCGTCGAGGACGAGGTCTTCGAGCTCGAGGCCGGGCTGGAGCTGCTCGTAGAGACGGCGCGGCTGTGGCATTCGCTCGGCCACCACGACGCTGAGGGCCGCTTCCGCATCGACGGCGTCACGGGGCCGGACGAGTACAGCGCGATCGCCGACAACAACGTCTTCACCAACCTGCTCGCGCAGCGAAACCTGCTCGCCGCGGCCGAGGCGGTCGCCCTTCATCCCGACGAAGCGGCCGGGTTCGACGCCGAGCTCGAGGAGGCGGCGGCTTGGCGGGACGCGGCCCGCGACATGGTCGTTCCCTGGGACGACGCCCGCGGCGTCCACCCCCAGTCCGAGCGCTTCACGGACCACCAGGTCTGGGACTTCGCCAACACGAAGCCCGACCAGTACCCGCTGCTCCTGCACTTCCCCTACTTCGACCTCTACCGCAAGCAGGTCGTCAAGCAGGCCGACCTCGTGCTCGCGCTGCATTGGCGCGGCGATGCCTTCACCGACGAGGAAAAGGCCAGGGACTTCGCCTACTACGAGCCGCTGACGGTGCGCGACTCCTCGCTCTCCGCGTCAACGCAGGCCGTGATGGCCGCCGAGGTCGGGCACCTCGAGCTCGCCTACGACTACTTCGGCGAGGCAGCGCTGATGGACCTCCACGACCTCGAGCACAACACCCGCGACGGCGTCCACATCGCCTCGCTCGCCGGCTCCTGGCTCGCCGCCGTCGCCGGCTTCGGGGGCATGCGCGACCACGACGGCTTCCTCAGCTTCGCCCCGAAGCTTCCCGCCCGGCTCGAGCGGCTCGCCTTCGGCCTCCGCTTCCGCGGCCGGCTGCTGAAGGTCGAGGCGACGAAGACCGAGGCGACGTACACCCTCGACGAAGGGAAGCAGCTCGAGATCGCGCACCACGGCGACCGGATCAAGGTCTCCAGGCAAAAGCCGGTCACTCGGCCGATCCCGCCGACCGTCCCCGACGAGCCCGCGCCACGCCAGCCGCCCGGGCGCGAGCCGATGGTCCGGCAGCCGGAAGCGAGGAGGCGCCGCCGCCGAAGCGGGAGGGGCGGGACGAAGCCCGCTCCAAAAACGGATTGACAAGTCAAACCACGGGCGTGTCGGCGCCGAGAAAGCGGGCCAGCTCCGCGAGAACCTCGTCCAGCCGGGTCGTGTCGCCCCAGGCGCCGAGCAGCTCGAGCTTCCGCGTCTTGCGATCGAAGCGCGGCTCCGCGCGGCCGACGAGCCGGTCGCCGGCCAGGAGCGGCAGGACGTAGTAGCCGTACTCGCGCTTCGTGGGTGGTACATACATCTCCAGCCGGTAGTGGAAGCCGAAGAGCGCCTCGGCGCGGTCGCGATCGTGGACGAGGCGGTCGAACGGCGACAGCAGCGTCGCCCGGTCGGGCACGGGCGCATCGCTCACGTCCGGGTGCGCGTGCCACTCCCCCTTCTCCAAGCGAACGCCGAGCGCTCGGAAGCGCTGCTCGGCGAGGATCCGCTCGGCCTCGCGCAGCGGCGCGACCTCGGTCTCGGGATACCAGCGAACGGCGAGGTCCCAGCGCCGCTGCCCGCTCTGTCGCCCGACCACCGCCAGCTCGCCCCGGCGATGGAGAAGCTCCAGCATCTGCGCTACCTGGCGACTGCCGTGCCAGCGGTGCTTGCCGCGTCGTGGGGTCGAGCGGTCCTCCAGCTCGCGCGAAAGCAGCGGCCCGCGGTCTTCGAGCTCACGGAGCACGTAGCGGCGGAAGTCCGCGTTCTGCTTGAGGAACTCCCGGCGCCGCCGTTCCCAGCTCGACGTCGGGGCGCGGCTGTCGGCGCGTATCCGCGCCTGGATCAGCGGCAGCGTCTCGATCGGCCAGATGAAGGCGTTCCATTCGAACAGCTTTCGCTCGACCCAGAGCAGGCGGTCGAGCTCTGCCGGGTCAAAGGGGCCCAGCCGGCTCCAGAGCACGAGCCGCTGCGGCGGCGCGACGGTCGAGACCGGATCGAGCTGGAGAAACCCGAGCCGCCGCACGGTCTCGAGCACCCCGCGTGCCGAACCGTCCAGCAGCTGGGCCCGAACGGCGATCCGCCGCGCCTGCTCCAGCGTCACTGTCCGCGTCGCGGCCGGCACCCAGGCGCGACGTTATCGAGCCGGCGACCTAGTCATATGCAGGTTGACTCTCGAGCGCCGACGTGCGAAAGTCATGTAGCCAAGTCCCTGCGGGCCCTCGGGTTCGTAGGGACTAGGCATTTTTGGGCGCTGTTTCTCGTCGCGGCTCGTCAGCGAAGAAGCGCCGCAAGCCGAGCCGGCACGAACCACGCCCGCTTGCGTGCTCGAACCTGCTCCGTGCCTTGCGCACGAGCGAGCCGGGAGTCGCGGGCGCTCGTGGCTAGCTGCCGCTTCCGGGCCTCCCGTGCGAGGTCGGCCTCATGCTCTCTGCCTAGCATCCGGTACGTCTCGTCCACAGTTCCTCCTTTTGCCGGTCCGCGAGTTCTGCTTCACCATGGGCTGGCACAGGTTGCTCGGGCGCTAATCGCGGATAAACCCAGTCCCGGCCGCGCTCTGGAAGAGCGGCGGACACGGTGCTAGCGTCAGAAGGCGTGGCGCCCGCCGGGGCTTTTGAGTTTCGGATCCTGGGCCCGTTCGAAGTCCTGGAGGACGGGCGCGCGCTTCAGTTCGCGCCCGGCAAGGAGCAGGCGTTGCTCGCCATCCTCGTTCTGCTTCGCAACGAGCGCGTCTCGGTCGATCGCCTGACCGACCTGCTCTGGGACGAGTCGCCGCCGGAGAGCGCGCCGAAGATGATCCGGATCTACGTCTCGCGCCTCCGCCGGGCGCTTGCCGCCGCGAACGGGTCGGAGCAGCGGCTCGTCACCCAGGCCGCGGGCTACCGGCTGCAGGTCGAGCCGGACGAGCTCGACCTCGACCGCTTCGGACGGCTGCTCGGCGAGGGTCGCGCCGCGCTCGCCGCCGGCGATCCGGCGCTCGCCGTGTCGAAGCTGCGAGACGCCTTGTCGCTCTGGCGCGGGCCGCCACTCGCCGGCGTCGCCGAGGCTCGCTTCCTCGACCAGGAGGGCGGCCAGCTCGAAGAGCTCCGGCTCAGCGCGCTCGAGGAGCGGATCGAGGCGGAGCTCGCGCTCGGCGAAGGCTCAGAGCTCGTGGGCGAGCTCGAGACGCTCGTCCGCGAGCATCCGCTGCGGGAGCGGCCGGCGGCGCAGCTGATGCTCGCGCTCTACCGAGCCGGGCGGCAGGCGGAGGCGCTTGCGTCTTACAAGCGCGCCCGCGAGCGCCTGGTCGACGAGCTCGGAATCGAGCCCGGACGCCGGCTCAAGGAGCTCGAGCAGGCGATTCTCCGCCAGGACCCGTCGCTCGAGCCGGCGGCGAGAGCACCCGCGCCGGCTTCACGGCCGGTCGCCGTGGCGGAGCCGGACGCACGACATACGCAGAGGACGCTGGTGCTCTCGGCGGCGTCAGCCGGCGCGATTGCCGTCGCGGCTTTGATCGCGATCGCCCTCAGCGGGAACGGGCACCGTCGAGTACGCCTGGTGGCCGACGCCGTCGGCGTCGTCCGCGACGGGCGGCTGGCCGACCAGGCCGACGTCGGCGTGGCGCCGGCAGCCGTCGCGGCCGGGGCCGGTGCGATCTGGATCGCCGGCTCGGACGCGAACTCGGTTACGCGCCTCGACGACAAGACTCTCGGCGTTCGCCAGACGATCCCGGTCGGGAACGGTCCGAGCGGCATCGCCGTTGGCCGCGGCGCCGTCTGGGTCACGAACGGGCTCGACGGGACCGTCTCGCGGATCGACCCGAAGGCGAACAAGGTCGTCCAGACGACCCATGTCGGCAGCGGTCCCGCCGCGATCGCCTACGGCCTCGGCTCGGTCTGGGTCGCCAACAGGTCCGATCAGACCGTGTCGCGGATCGACCCGCGCACGGGCGACGTCCTCCAAACGCTCGCCGCGGGAGCGGACGCGGCGGCGATCGCTGCGGGCGCCGGGGGCGTTTGGGTGGTCGACCAGGCCCGCGGACGGGTCATCCGCCTGCAACCGGGGCTCTCAGCGCCGGTGGGGACGATCAACGTCGGCAACGGTCCTTCGGCGATCGAGGCCGGCGGGAGTTCGGTATGGGTCGCGAACACGCTCGACTCGACAGTCTCGCGTATCGACCCGGGCTCGAACCACGTTGTCGCGACTATTCCCGTCGGCGCGGGCCCGAGCGGTCTCGCCGTCGCCGACGACGGCGTCTGGGTCGCGAATGCGTACGACGACACCCTGGAGCGAATCCGACCCAGCACGAACCGGGTCGATCGCACGATCCGGCTTCGTCAGCGGCCGGTCGCGGCGACGGCCGCTGCCGGTTCCGTCTTCGTCGCGGTCGGCGCCTCGCCGACGCGCCATCGCGGTGGCACGCTCGTTATCGCGAACAGCGACTTCGGGGAGGACCGTCTCGATCCGGCGAGCACCTACTCGTATGCGGGCTGGGCGACGATGCTGATGACGCACGACGGCCTGACGACCTTCAGGCGGATCGGAGGAGTCGAAGGGACGCAGGTCGTGCCGGACCTCGCGACCGACCTGCCGGCCCCCACGAACGGGGGGCGGACGTATACCTTCAGGCTCCGGCACGGAATCCACTATTCGAACGGCGCGCTCGTTCGTCCCGAGGACTTCCGGCGGGCTCTCGAGCGTCACATTGCCTCGAATACCGCGGGCTATTACAGGGCTGTCATCGGGGCGACGGCATGTGCCGCGAGACCGGCGCATTGCGACCTCTCGCGAGGAATCGTTCCCGACGATCGGGCCTGGACCGTCACGTTCCATCTCAATGCGCCTGATCCGGACTTCCTCTACGAGCTCGCGCTGCCTTTCGCGTCGGCAGTGCCGGCGACGACCCCGACCCGGGCCGTCGGGCGGCATCTACCACCTGCCACAGGTCCCTACCGGATCGCGGCCTACAAGCCCGGCCGGTTCCTGAAGCTCGTGCGCAATACGCGGTTCCGGGTCTGGTCGCAGGACGCCCGGCCGGACGGGTACCCGGACGCAATCGTCTGGAAGCTCGGGAACACTCCGGCGGCGCAGGGCCGCGCAGTCGAGAACGGCACCAGCGACTTCGCATACGACAGCGTCGGCTTCTCGCCGGGTCTGCTGGCCGAACTCGAGACGCGGTACGCGAGCCAGCTGCGCGAGGACCCGATCCCGAGAACGACCTACATGTTCCTCAACACACGCGTGCCGCCCTTCGACGACGTCCGCGTGCGGCGCGCGGTCAACTACGCTGTCGACCGAGCGAGCGTCGTGCGGGCGCTCGGAGGCCCGGGGCAGGCCCAGCCGACGTGCCAGTTCCTGCCACCGGGGTTCGCGGGCTACCGGCCCTACTGCCCGTTCACGGTCCGGCCGGGGCCGTCCGGCGTTTGGAACGGACCTGATCTGGCGAAAGCGCGTCGGCTGGTCGCGGAGTCGGGCACACGCGGCATGTCAGTCACGGTGTGGATCCCGCCGAATCGCCTTCGCGAGGGGACGTTCGCCGTTCCGCTGCTGAGGGAGCTGGGCTATCGGGCGCGCGCGAAGCGCCTCGGCGGCGACTTCTACACGAAGGCCGGCGACTCGCGGCTCAAGGTGCAGGCGGGTGTGCTCTCGTGGGGCGCCGACTACCTCGCGCCCTGGGACTTCTTTTTCCTGCTGAGCTGCCGAACGTTCGTCCGCGGCACGGGTCAGAACCCGAACTTCGCTGAGTTTTGCGATCGTCGAATCGATCGGCAGATGACGCGGGCGCGTTCGCTCGAAGCCAGCGATCCCGCGCTCGCGAGCTCGCTCTGGTCGAGAATCGACCACGAAATCGTCGACGAGGCACCGGTTGTGCCGCTGGTGAACCCGAAGCAGGGCAGCTTCCTCTCACGGCGAGTCGGGAACTACCAGTACAGCCCCCAGTGGGGCGTGCTGCTCGACCAGCTCTGGGTGCGATAAGAGCTACGCCCTCGGCAGGACGAAGAAGGCGATCGCCGCGTACTGGCAGCCCACCGCTGCGAGCGTGAGCACGTGGAAGAGCTCGTGGTACCCGAACACGCGCGGCGCCGGGTCGGGTCGCCGGTAGACGTAGACGGCCGCCCCGAGCGTGTACAGGAGCCCTCCCGCCGCCACCAGCGCGAGGCCCGGAACCGGCAACTTGAGGAGTTGCGAGAACGCGGCCGCGCTCACCCAGCCAAGTGCGACGCCGATGCCCGCCGAGAGCCACTTCGGTGCCCGAAACCAGAAGAGCTTCAACAGCGTCGCGCCGACAGCTCCGGTCCAGACGATTGTCATGACGGGGACTGCCCAGTCCTCGGACATCACGAGCAACCCGAACGGCGTGTACGTGCCGGCGATCATCAGGTAGACGCGCGTGTACGTGCCGGCGATCATCAGGTAGACGCCGGCGTGGTCGAGCCGCGCGAGCCATGCCCGGACCGGCGGCCTCCACGTCGGCCGGTGGTAGAGGGCGCTCGCGCCGAAGCAAAATGCGACCGAGCCGGCGAAGACAGCCGCGGCGGTGCGCGGGCGACCCTCGTGGGCAGTGACTACGAGGGCCACACCAAGCCCGAGCGCCGCGTAGAAGCCAAGCTCGTGGAACACACCGCGCAGCCTCGGCTTCACGCGCTCAGCGGTCACCGCCACGGCTTATGAGTTTAAGAGCATAGGAGCGACGGCGTCGGAGGAGCCGCCCAAACGGGGTCGACTCCTCGGTTTGCAGGATTTGGCCTCGGCCCGGCCCTTACAGAACGAAGGCAGAGAGGCATGTCGATCCCCGCGCTAACGCTCACCGTCGCCGCGCTCGCCACAGGAGCGGCTCCCGCTGCAGCAGTCGGTCTAGCCGCCCCAAAAACGCCGCGCGCGCACCATGGGAGGCCGGCGCTGACAACCTCCTGGAGCGGGCGGGGGATCGACGTGTCAAACCGCGGAACACGGGCGGCGCTGCTCTTCGTGAGCGCCTCAGGCAACTCGAGGGCGCACGTTCGCCTCCGCGACGCGGGCACCGGGCGAATCGTCTATTCCGGCCCCTTGCCGGGCCTCGCCGACGTCCCCGCAGGAAGGATCGAGGGCGCTGGGTCACGCCGCTTCGAGCTCAGCGCCGACCGCCCTGGGCGGTTCACCCTGCACTGGACTGGGTCAGCCGCTTAGTGGGACCTTCGCCGATCTCGACTTCGTGACTACTCGCTCCTCCGGAGCTCACGGGCGATCTCACGGACGTTTTTGACGATTGCGCGTAGCTGCTTGGACGGCTTCGCGTGCCACATAACGACGGTCTCCGGCGTCGAGAGCGGCGGGTCGATCGAGCGCGTCTCGAGCTCGAGCGCGTCCATCAGACCGTCTTCCTTGAAGGCTGATGGACTGAACGCGATTCCACCCGTCTCCGCCACCGCGACGAGCAGGTCCCGGGCACTGACCCCGCCGGCCTCGACCAGCGTCTCCGGCCGGTAGCCGGCCTTCTCGACTCGAGCCATCCAGCGGTCGAAGACGGCCGGGTTAGACGACCGGGGGAAGACAACCAGCCTCTCGCTGCCCAGGTCCACTGGCGTCAGGACCTGCTTCGCAGCCAGCCGATGTCCGCGTTGAAGGAAGGCCGCAACCTGCTCGCCGGCGAAGAGCGGCTCGAACTCCAGCTTTCGATCGTCCTCGACCTGATAGGCGATCCCCACCTCGAGCTCGCCGCGGCGCAGACGCAGGGCCTGCTCGAGCGAAAGAAGATGCGAGACCTGGTAGCGCAGACCGGGCTCGCGCTCCTGCAGCTGGGTGAGAAAGCGCAGCAATCGTTCGACCGGGAGACTCGGGACGCAGCCGATCCTGACGGGCGCCCTTGTTCCGCCGGCGCGACGGGCCTCGAAGACCGCGCGCTCGAAGCTCGCGAGCACACCCCGCGCCTCTTCGGCGAAGACTCGCCCGGCCTGGGTCGGCGTGACGGAACGGCTCGTCCGGACGAGCAACTGGACTCCGAGCTCGTCCTCGAGCTTTCGAATCGCCTGGGACAACGGCGGCTGCGCGATGTGGAGCCGTTCTGCCGCATGGCCAAAATGCAGCTCTTCGAACACGGCCAGGAAATAGCGCAGATGCCTGAGATCGAGCGCGGGTGGCGGCCCGCGTTCACGGCCCCGGCCCGCTCGCTCGCTCCTATTTTTGGCGCGATCAGTTTCGGCGTCAGCCTGCATCGCTCAACCTCGAGGGTTGAAAGACAGAACGGTCTTACTAGCAGAGAAAGACCGTTCTGTCTACGTGTTAAATTTGGGTCCGATGGTAGGAGCAGTCGCAGCGGAGAACCGAAGGGCACCACAGGCGCGTGAACGGATCCTCGACAGTGCCTACGAACTCTTCTCTCGGCGGGGCATCCGCGACGTAGGCATCGACGAGGTGGTCGAGCACGCCGGTGTCGCCAAGGCGACCCTCTACCGGCACTTTCCTTCGAAGGACGACCTCGCGGTCGCGTTCCTCGAGCGTCGCGATGAAGTCTGGACCCAGCAGTTCTTCGTGGCGCAGCTGCAACGGCGTGGTCGGACGGCCGAGGAGCGGCTGCTTGCCGTCTTCGATGTGTTCGACGAGTGGTTCCGCCGCGGCGACTTCGAGGCGTGCTCGTTCATCAAAGTCCTGTTGGAAATGGGGTCGACCCACCCGGCCGGCGCGGCATCCGTTCGACACTTGGGGAACATCCGCGTGGTGCTGCGCAGCCTTGCCGAAGAAGCGAACCTCCACGAAGTCGATTCGTTCGCCCACTCGTTCCAGATCCTGATGAAGGGATCGATCGTCTCCGCCGCAGAGGGCGACGCCGAGGCGGCCCAGCGGGCGAAGACGATGGCCCGGGCGCTCATCGACGGACACCGCCAACCAGTAGCCGGCTAGAACTCGATATGCGCCGCGTATCGTCGAGGTTCACGCGGATCTAGCTCCTTGCCAGGAGGCAAGTTAGGATCGATTGACTGAGCGATCAATCGCCCCCCTCGGTTGACTTCCCGCCCGCTCAGAGCCCCGTGCTGCTCGCCGGAGAGCAATCGACACTGCGCGCCTGGGCGACACTTGCACTCGCCGAAACCGAGCTTCGGGTCGTCGGCGAGGCCGCAAGCGCCGACGACACGATTCGGCTCGCCGCCAAGCACGAGCCCGAGGTGTTGCTCGTCGAGGCAACCGGCACGGAGCTCGTGAGCGAGATCCGTGCACGTGGTGTGTCCGTGCCGGTAGTCGTGATCTCCCCCAACCCCCAGCGGGGCTTCAACGAAAGCGCTCGCGAGGCAGGCGCGCAGGGCACCGTGCTGGCAACCGGCAGTGTCGGCAGGCTCGTAGCGGCTCTGCGAGCCGTGTTGCGAGGCGAGCTCTCGTTCGACGCCGGTCATCCCGCGCGACCGGCAGGCCGAACCCCGCTCAGCCGGCGCGAGCGGGACGTCCTGCGGCTCGTCGGGCGTGGGTCGACGAATCGCGAGATCGCCCGCGAGCTCGAGATCGGCGACCAGACGGTGAAGACGCTGCTGGCGCGCAGCTGCGCGAAGCTCGGCGTCAACCGGCGGGGCGACGCGTTCGCGGCAGCGCGCGGGCTCGGGCTGCTGCTCCTCCTGTGAGCGAGTCCGAATCTCCGGCAGCCCAGGGGCTCTCGAGACTCTCGAACGGCCTTCGCAGCCCGCTCGCTCTGATCTCCGGGTACGCCGACCTGCTCGAGCTCAGGCAGGACGCGGAGACGCTCTCGGAGGCTCCGCAACGGATCAAGGAGGCGGCGGGCGAGCTGACCCGGATCGTCGACGATCTGCTCACCGTCTACGCGATCGACGCGAATGTCCTCTACCTGGCGCCGGTGCCGACGCGGGCCGGAACGCTTGCCGACGAAGCCGTGGCCCTGGCCAGGGATCGCGGAACGATCGTCTCGCTCGAGGCCGACGACGGGAGCCGGGACGCCGAGCTCTTCGCCGACCCTGAGTACGCCGGCTCAATGATCTCAACCCTGCTCGACAACGCGCGCCACCGCGCCGCCAACGCCGGCGCGACGCTGCATGTCCGTCGCATGAGCGGCTTCGTCGAGTTCGAAGTCGGCGATCATGGCGGCGGTGTCGAGCCGCAGGAGCGAGCGGTTGCCTTCGACCGGTTCTCGCCGCTCCAACCCCGGACCGGGCTGACAACGGGGCTCGAGCTCTACAAAGTGCGGCGGCTCGCCGAGCTCCAGCGCGGCCGGGTGTGGGTGGCCGACGAGCCAGGCGACGAGGCGCGCTTCGGATTCGCGCTGCCGCTTGCGCGCTAGTCACGGGGTTGACTTGTAGGAAGTCGGAGGTGTAGGACCTCCCCAGCGGGCCGGAGGGAGCAAATCGCAGCATCACGTCCACTCATGCGGGCGCCATGCGGCATCCACGAGCGCTAGTACCCGCTGCGCGGAGCCCACCGGGTTCGACACTTCCGGTCCGGGCGCCGCCGGTCTGCGATCCCGAGTCCCGTCGCGCCTTCTCGACCGAGATCCGAGCGGCGTTCCGACCGCTCCGGGAGGGGGAGTGACGAACTGACGAGTACCGCCACCACGGAAACCGCCACGCACGAGACCAGCGCCTCGTTCGGCCCGCCCAACCAGATCGATGCCGGCCTGCTGAACGTCGGCTACGCCGAGGCAGGCCCTGCCGGCGGCCCCGTTGTGGTTCTCCTGCGTGGCTGGCCCTACGAGATCCACAGCTACGCCGATGTGGCGCCGTTGCTGGCTGCGCAGGGCTACCGGGTGCTGATCCCCTACCTCCGCGGCTACGAGACGACGCGCTTTCTCTCGGATGAGAGGTTCCGCAACGGGCACCAAGCAGTCATCGACACCGATGGTGACGCCAAGTGAACCGCCTCACCGGCTTCTTCGCCGCCGGGGCAGCTCCCCTCCCTGTCGAGGGCGAGCTGCCTCCGCTCGGCGGCGCGACCGGATGGCTCAATTCCCCACCGCTGACGCCTGCCGCGTTACGCGGCAAGGTCGTCGTGGTCGACTTCTGCACCTATACCTGCATCAACTGGCTGCGCCAGCTTCCCTATGTCCGCGCCTGGGCCGAGAGGTACAAGGATCAGGGCTTGGTGACGATCGGCGTCCACACGCCCGAGTTCTCCTTCGAGAAAGACGTCGA
>WNGJ01000858.1_pt1 | contig 28500 bp, 24 predicted proteins | sample 5400611 | NCBI WGS metagenome assembly WNGJ01 (sample SAMN13153375, study PRJNA577476) | soil metagenome | isolation source: 40 cm soil or saprolite under Garry oak tree replicate 1 | place: USA:California | collected 2016-06-15
ATGTTTGATCGTCGCGATGGTAGTGACCGCACTCCAACTGACCCCGCCATTGGTGGAATTAAAGGCCCCTACAGCGCTCTCGTTGGCGTTATCAATCGGCACAATCACGGTGCCATCTGGGCGCACAACGGGTTGTCCGCCGATGACTCCAGTATTATTGGTCTTTGGAGCACCCCATGTTTGGCCACCATCAGAAGAGGTACTCATTTGGAGAAGGTTGCCGGCTCCATGATTATCCCATTCTGTGTAACAGTTGCCGTAGAAGGGACTTGTTGCCGTATTGTCACAAACGATCCAGTTCTTATCCAAATCGCTCCCGGTAGCTGTCGTGAAGGGATTGCTCCATGTGAGACCATCTGTTGAACGGCTGGTCACAACGCTATTGCCGTGAACGCCACCTGCCTCCAAAAGCGTTAACGATGAGATGAGCCACACGCCATGCCTGGCGTCATAGGCCACTGAAGGATCAGTAGCCCGATCATTAGGACCTCCAGCGGCGTATTTGGTGATCCCGGGGAGCAGGCCACTTGTCCACGTCGCTCCATTATTCGTGGACGTAGCAAAACCAGTGTCGCAGCTGCCTCCATCAAAGATACGTCCCACTTGGAAAGTGGCGACAATGGTTGAACCATTCGAGTACGTGTCCGGTTCCACTTCGGTATGGTGGTTTGTGGTGGCTGAGGCCGCACAAGTAACCTGTGTGAAAGGATCAGTACTGAGATGTACTGTGGCAGCATAGGCAACAAGCGCGGGAAAAGCTACGAGGGTGAGCAAAATAGCGACGGTAAGTGCGGGGATAACACGGGTTCGCCACCGAAGTCGAGAAATAAAGGACGACATTGTTCCTCCTAACATTGTGCGCTGAGAGCGACAGTGGACAATACAGTGAGATAGCCCTACAATGTGAACGAGGCTACAAGGAGAGTAATACTGATAATCTTATGATAACATGAGATATTTTGATCTGTCAATTGTTTTTGGCTCTCTCTTGACTTTTATGAAGTTTAAATAATTATTAGGGTATAGGTTGCACTTACTTATACTTCCATTAATTTCTTAAGGCAAGATTCAAATCTATGTGACAAATGATTAAAAGCAGATGTTCATAAACGGGCTTGTAGAGCTATGCAACATTTTAGTTTCACTGTTCAAACTGTCACATTGATCTGTGCTTACTTTGAACCATGCCTAAAGTGCAAAATCGATCTGGAGCCACGTGGAAACTGCTTTTTTGGCTTCTGCTGCCGTATGATGAGGGCAGGAGTCTCAATGGATGAGGCTTCCCTTTGGGGATTGAAGGACAAAAAGCACCCGCTAGAAAATCTGGCGGGTGTTCTGTTTACTTTTGAAATCTTTACTTGCTCAGTCCTCACGTCGCACAATTTTCCTTTTCGATGTAGGTTTAGCCTCAAATTTATCAAAAACCGCTATAACTGCCTCTGGAAGAGCCTATAACCTGTCAAAAGTGTGGTTATACAGCCTATTTTTAGAAAAAGAAGATTTTGGTGTTTTTGATACCGCACTTGAGCCACCAACTGGCCCTAATGATGATCCTCATCACCTGGGCCAGTTTTTCAAAAAAGTGTTCCTCGACACCTGAGCCACTTGTGCATTTTGCTCCAAAATGTTACGCTGGCTCTGATGAGTATTTCATAAAGAAGATATCCCCTGAGGATGTCTTCTTAGTTTGAGAATCTATCTATCCTTGCAACAAAAAGGCATACATTCTTGAGTTCATTGGAGAGTCCTACCGCTTCCGGCAACGACTGTTGCAAACGGAGGCGGGCTAACGGCTGGTCTGCGCTAGTTTGGTCTTGTTAACAGAACACCAGGGGGTGCGGGTATCCCCGCACGGTTGGAGCTCCGCTCTCGCTCCCTCTGTTCTTGCGTCTGCCCAGGAAGAAAGGAGGAATGCCAGCAACTCAAAGAGCATACAACTCAGATCACATCGTCTTTCGCGTTTCGTGCAGACCTCCTCCATCCGAGAAAGGAACCAACTCAGAAAGGAGTCTTTCCTATGTCAACCCAAGACAACAAGGCCCTTGCCCGGCGTCTTATTGAAGAGGCCTGGAACCAGGGGAACCTGGCCACAGTGGACGAGCTGATGGCCCCCGGCCATGTTGGTCACCACTCTCTGGTTCCCAACCAGCCACCTAGCCGCGAGTTCTACAAGCAGTACATCGTCAGGACGCGTGCCGCCTTCCCCGACTTCCACGCCACGATTGAGGAACAGATCGCCGAGGGAGACCTGGTCGTGACGCGTTGGTCAGTGCAGGGTACTCACCAGGGGATGTTTCGGGGCCACAGCCCAACCGGCAAGCAGATGACCGTGACAGGGGTCGTCATCGACCGCATTGTGGACGGCAAGGCGGTGGAAGGGTGGATGGAGATGGATACCTTCCATCAGATGCAACAGCTTGGCGTGATCCCCACGCCCGGGTAAGCGAGTGAGTGACCTCTCTCACCCTTTCCAACTCAAGGCGAGGAACTCGGTGGCATGATGCTGCCGAGTTTTTTGTTGCAAGACGTGTGCTCTTCCTGCGAATACAGTGATGTGTGGGTTGCTCTGATGAGGAACAACTGGCACCGATGTTGAGGATCATTTTCAAAAGCTGATCCGCAAAATGGCCCTCATGCTGATGATCTTTTGGCCCAGGTGTTAAGGATCAAAAACACTTTGGAAAAAACCGGCATTTTTGACGAAAAGGGATCGTCAGAAATTGCCATAGGGATTGGTCTGTATAACCGAGGATTTTCAAAACCGCGAAAAGAAATAGGGAGGTGTAATTCACTAGTAATTAGTGTAGAACGCAGCTCGTTACAATTGCACCTAATCCTACTGCTTTCAGTTCATGATGTTGAACATGATGTTGACGACTATGATGGCAAGGCAAACCAGGGCCAGCGCGAGGATTGAAAAAATCCCGGAGAAGATGGAGGTCCCTAAAATGATACCAAGCAATGGCACGAGGATTGCTATCGAAACAATGGCGAGAGCCAGGCGTTGCCCAGCTGTGGCTCCTCTGGGGTGCTTCGACCCATCCCTGAATTCCAGGCGCAGTCTCTGCGCGATTGCGTCGGCCAATTGATCGTTGTACTGAGGATTTCCCGTGTACCCTTCGCCATATGCAGGACTACTTCCGTGATCGATGTAGGATGAGGATTGCCATTCGCGCTCATCACGCGGTTGAGGTGCCGGCTGTTGATACATGGCTGATCACTGCCTCCGTTTCATATGTGCACCAGGAACATCTTTGATGGCAAAGATAAGCAAGAACAAGAGGTTTTCCATGGTATATACGCTGGAGGGTTGCGGTGGTTGCAAGTAGGAGAGCAATTGCCAGTGCGGCCATCCGAAGGCATGGGGATGGCCGCACTGGCAATTGCTACCCGCCAAACAAGCCTGGAAAAATCGTGCTTAGGATAATCAACAACGTCAGGACAGTCATCACGATGGTCGTGACCCAGACTACCACATTTTTTAGCCGTCCATTGACAAAACGGCCCATCAGGCGGCGGTCATTACAGAGGAGTATCATCAGTACAAGGATCAAGGGCAGGAGCATACCGCCGACTACATTGGGCAGGTTGAGCACGAAGACCAGGCGGTCCCTGGGCACAAACAGGGTGATGCCCGCGCCCACTACGATGATAAAGGTGTAGAGTGTCAGAAACTGTGGAGCCTCTCTGAAGCTGCGCCCGACGCCGCGCTCCCAGCCGAAGGCTTCCGCAATCGAGTAGGCGGTGGAGAGCGGCAAGACGCTGGCAGCCATCAGCGAGGCGTTGAGTAGACCAATACCGAACAGGATCTCTGCGATCCGTCCATTGCCCTGCACGAGCGGTGCCAGGGCTAACGCAGCATCCTTGGCCTCGTTGATCTGGATATGGTGGACAAACAAGGTCGTTCCTGTACATATTACGATAAAGAAGGCCACGAAGTCTGTGAGGAATGAGCCGACGTAGGTATCAATCTGTTCGTAACGTAGATGGGAAATCTTGATATTCTTGTCGGCGATCGCGGACTGCTGGTAGAACTGCATCCACGGCGCGATGGTGGTACCGATGACAGCTACCAGGGTGAGCAGGTAGCCCTGGTTGAGTTGTAGCTGTGGAAACAGCGTTTCATGGAAAACCTGTCCCCAGTTGGGATGAACGAGAAAGCCGCTGATTACATAGCTGAAGTAGATCAGGCATAGTGCCAGCAATATACGTTCGACATAGCGATAGCTGCCGCGCACCACCAGCACCCATACAACTACTGCAGCCACAGGAACGGCTATATATGGGCTGACGCCGAAGATATCCATGGCGCCCGCGACGCCTGCGAATTCGGCTACGGTCGTGGCGGCGTTGGCGACCAGCAGCAGCAGCATGCTCCAGAAGGTGATGCGCACGCCGAATTTTTCGCGAATCAAGTCGGCCAATCCTTTACCGGTGACGACGCCCATGCGCGCCGCCATTTCCTGCACGACGGCAAGGCTGAATGTGACAAGCACGATGGCCCACAGCAGGCCATAACCATATTGTGCACCTGCCAGTGAATAGCCTGTGATGCCGGTAGCATCGTTATCGACGTTGGCCGTGATCAGTCCAGGGCCGATTACGGAAAGCAGTATCAGGAGTTGGCGCATCCAGACGCGGCGCACTTTGCGCTGCCGCGTCACAGCGACTTTGTTCATAGGACACCTCCTTGTGGGGGCATGGGTCCATAAAAATGCCCCCTTACAAGAGGGGGTATAACAAGAGCGTTCTATGTTTCCCCCTCTAGTTGAGCTTTGGCACTGTATGACGTAAGATAGCTCACGACTATCCAGCCACTTCGGGTCTCGCCTTATGCCGACGAGACCTGGCCTGATCGTTGGCGTCTCTCGACGTTTCCGATCAGTGGCCTGTGTTCATACAGCCGCCTCACCTAACGAGGTAAGACAGTATATTTTACCTACTGCCTGTACTATAGCGCTTATGCGCGAGTATGTCAAATCTGATCAAATAGGAGAAAAGTTGTGAAAAGCGGGCTCGTAGCGCCGTCCGCTTTTCACAACTTTTCTCCTATGTAGGTTTCTGCCGTTCGAGGGAGCGTTTCAGCAGGCCGAGGAGGGCTATGGTGCCAAACCAGGCTGCAACCAGAATCCAGGGTCGTTTTTCGTTCATGGATGTTCTCCTTAACACCTGATTCTAAATGCCGAGTAAATTGAGCACGTAGGGACACTGTCTTTATCTATGGTAACACAAAACTTGCTGTTTTGTCTGAGGCCCACGTCAGTTACCAGACATTTGGAGAGAATGCCTGTCACCCTGAGCCCATTCGCTGCGCTCAGGGTAAACTCCGCGAAGGGTCTGGCGAGCCTGCCGCAGAGCTCCTGCGCTGCGCTCAGGATGACAGCCAGGACACCGCTCACGTCCTCTCACGGGAAGTCTTCTCTCCAAACGTCTGGTCAGTTACCCCTTGTCCGGCAGAAAAGTCAAGCATAGAGGATGTGTGTATCTTGAGCAGATACTTATTGTATCTTGAGTGATTCTTGAAGATTTTCTGCTAGTATTAGGAAACAGAGATGGTGACCCATCCCTCTCAGACTCTCCCTTTTCTGCTAATATTTGTGAGACTTTTATGGAGATTAACGAAATAGTATGAAACTTTACAAAGGCAAGAGGCCCAAAGGAGCAGCGCAATTTTTTACGCTGGCACTGGCCTTTCTCTTCGCTACAAATACGCTGGCTGCTTGCGGTGGTTCCTCCAACCAGAATCAAAGTAGCAACGGAGATATCCACAAGATCAAGCATGTTGTTGTGATCATGCAGGAGAATCGCTCGTTCGATACGTACTTTGGAACGTATCCGGGGGCGGACGGTATTCCTGCAAATGTCTGCGTGCCTGATGCTGTTACGAACCGGTGCGTGAAACCTTACCATGATCCGTATGCTAAGAACTTCGGTGGCCCGCACGGAGCGAGTAATGCAGTCGCAGACATCGCTGGGGGAAAGATGGATGGCTTCATCCAGCAGGAGATTCAGGGTCGCGCGAAGGCATGCAAAAACAATTTGGATCCTAACTGTAGCTTGAACCAGCAGCAGCCCGATGTGATGGGCTACCACGACGCACGCGAGATTCCCAATTACTGGACCTACGCCGAACAGTTTGTGCTCCAGGATCGCATGTTTGAGCCTAACGCTTCGTGGAGCTTGCCCGAGCACCTCTTCATGGTGTCGGAGTGGTCGGCCAAGTGCAGCCAGCCGGGCAACCCGATGAGTTGCCAGAATGCGTTGCAAAACCCTGCTTCGCTGGGACAGGGCCGCAAACAAGGACTTGTGAAGAGGCCCGACTATGCGTGGACCGATCTTACGTACCTGCTGCACAAGGGGAATGTGAGCTGGGCGTATTACGTAGCAGATGGGACGCAGCCGGACTGTGAAGACGATGCGATGTTCTGCCAGGCCAAGCCGCAGCACGCGGGAACGCCTGAGATATGGAACCCGCTGCCCTACTTCGATACGGTCAGGCAGGATGGCGAGCTTGGCAATATCCAGCAACTCTCACAATTCTATGCTGCTGCTAAAAACGGCACGTTGCCGGCGGTTTCCTGGATTACACCCAACGGGAAGACCAGCGAGCATCCCCCGGCACTGGTGAGCGCTGGGCAGGCATATGTAACAGGTCTGATTAACGCTATCATGCAGGGACCGGACTGGAGCAGTACGGCCATTTTCCTCGCGTGGGATGACTGGGGCGGCTTCTACGATCATGTTGTGCCACCTCACGTTGATGAAAATGGCTACGGTCTGCGCGTGCCCGGCCTGGTGATTAGCCCCTATGCCAGGAAAGGTTATATCGATCACCAGACGTTGAGCTTTGATGCGTATGTGAAGTTTATCGAGGACGATTTCCTTGGTGGGCAACGCATCGATCCTAAGACAGATGGTAGGCCTGATCCACGGCCTGATGTGCGGGAGAACGAGCCAATACTGGGCAACTTGCTGGCGGATTTTGATTTTTCTCAGCCGTCACGGCCTACTTTGTTATTGCCAACGAATCCTCCTCCAGGGCCGGCGTCGACTCCGCCGGGAGGGACTTCGTCGTAACATAACGAATAGCATACATTCATCCAGATGCAGGATGAGACGAGGGGATGCGGGCATTCCCTCGTCTCATCCATCCATGATTGTTCTATGGAAGCCAGGATTGCTACTGCTGGCCGGGTCCACTTGAGGCCTCTAGACGTTCTCGCATCTGGTCGAATGTGGCTGCATCGATCTCACCGCGTGCATAACGCTGGCGAAGTATCTCTAATGCGGATAGCTGAGTTGGCGGCACGCCAGGATTTGGGAAAGGCGGTGTTGGCGGCACGCCAGGGTTATATCCTGGCCATTGGTATGAATGCCAGTGCTTATATCCTGGCCATTGATATGGATGCCAGTGCCTGTTTCTTGAGGCGAACCGGCGTATCAAGGCCAGGATCAGTAGAACCAAAATTACCCAAAAGAAAACCCGACCAAGCAGAAACAAAGGCAGCAGTAGCATAAAACCGTGTCCAATTCCCCAGAACATGGGCATTTCTCTTTCTTTATTGCCTGCTGCCGGTAGCATGGAATGTTGCCATGCTACCGGCAATATACTATCTTTTTACGTGATACATTTTGTGATGTCACCACTCATCATCCATATGTATTTACGTAGACCATGTGATCAGGGTTGTACCTTGTACTTCAACCTGTGCGGCTTTGACCAGGAAATGAGCAGATTGCATCGCATAGTACTCATGAACTGCGATCAGGAGGGTCTACAAAACGCAGCCTTGTAACGTTGTTGTGATTCGGCAATAATAAGGCTACGTATCCGCTCATCCTATGTTCAGCAAAGGGGCCTGGCGATTCGGTCGGCTCGAGGACACGCCATGAGCGTTCTCCGGGCTGGTCCGCGGGCCTGATTAAGACACTCACGCCAAGCTTATTCATTACGGTCATGTTGCGCTGGGCTAAGAGCTGGTGAGGCACATAGGCGTAGAGGGAGGTCTGCATCTCGGCCAGTTGTTCCTCGATCTGGCTGGGGTTATGCTCGTAGCGGGCACACGCTGTCTGAACTTCCTGCAGCAGTTTATCCTCCGGCAAGGCAAAAAATGCGGCCAGGGCTTGCATCAGGTTCATGCTACGATTGAGCAGGACGAGTCGCCCATGCTCTAAACGCTGCGCCCACTCCTCATTCTGGAGCACATAGCGGGCTTCGTGGATCTGCCGTGTGATATCGGCAAAAGGCAACATGTCCAGTTTGCGATTAAGGAAATCTACCACGCTAGCGGTATCCCCTTCTTGCCAGCGTCGAAGAAGCTCAAGGCAGTAGCTACCTTCATAGCGCTTGATGTTCTTGTAAATGCTAAGCAAGCGGTCTTTGCATTCACATACCCAGAGTGCATGTAGATAACGTACCGAGTTTACAACGGGAAATAAAGTGAAACGCTGCTGGCCGTGCACATCCTGCACGAAACGAAAACTGGCTTCAAATTCGCCATAGAGTCGTTCGAAGGCTGCTAGCTTCTGCTTAATCAGTTCCGGCGTTACTGGGGTGGTCAGGGGTTCCGACATGATCGCCTCCTGTTTTGGGTAGAATGATTCAGGCCTCTCCTCTATCTTGTTATTGTTCGTCTACATAAGTATACGTTTTGGCGCGGAGGAATGATAGTTGTCTACGCCATAACCAAATAGTGCATTTGGCATGGTTTCGTTAACCTACGTCCGTTGAAGTCGCTGGGTGGTCCCACAGGCCCAACTGGACGGGGGGACATACTACACATGCCCTATTTTTCTGCTTCCATTCCTCATGCCGCTTCATGAGGAGGGCTTTGACCTCTCCTTTGTTCTTGCACCCTGCCAGTGCTTTGTCCCCAAACCGGCTGGACAGATTCAGAGCCGCATTGTGGTCTGCATGCTCGCGGTGATGGCAGACCACACAGAAAAACGTGCTCTGGTCAGGTCGATTGGCGCGATCGACACAATGGCAGCGATGGCACTCTTGTGAGGAGTAGGCAGCTTTAACCGTATGCGCCGCCACCCCGCGCTTGGCGGTGGCCCAAGCGATCTGTTCGGGGATGTGGGCCAGATGGGAAGCATACAAGTAGGCGTTCATTGCCTTTGCTTTGAAACGCATGGAGGCGACCGAAAGATCTTCATAGACAATGCGGGCATCAGGATGATCCAGGATCATCTGGTTGACTGCCCGATTGATCTCCTGACGGACATGGCGACTGAGGCGCTGGCCGCTTGTGTTGCTCGTCGAGGGGAGCTTTTCCACCCCCTTCTTCTTCAAACAGGCACGCAGTTTCGCTTTGCGCCGCCGCTTCTCTCGGTCACGCTTGTGCCGCTTCGCCAGCTTGCCCTGAAACGTTCCGTAATGCTTGCCCGTCGAGGTCGTGATGAAATTGGCGATCCCCACATCGACGCCCACGCGAGGAGCTGATGGCTCTGTTTGAAGAGGAACGTCCTCATCAAAACTCAAGGTGAGCCACCAGACGCCTTTGCGCCTGAGGAGGGTCGTCGAGGTGTTGATCGTGCGCCCGTGGAGGACCTTGCGATGATAGGGGGCCAGTTTGACAGGGACATGCAGGGGATTTCCCTTGTCCAGGGTAGAGATGCGTAACCAGTAGTCAAAGGTGGAGTCTTGCGATTGCTCAACGACCACCACATTAGCATTCGCCTGGATACAGGGAACACGAAGCTCCGGGATATGCCATTCTTTCCAGGTAGGTTCCTTGCGCTTGGGGTCCGGGGTCTGTTCCTGTGCGAGGTTCCAGTCCGCCACGTCTTCTACAGTCGAGCAGGCTAAAGTGATTCACATCTCGAACCGAGGGAAACAACTTTCAAAAACGAAAGTCTTCGCATATAAATCACTCCTACCATACCTTACACGCTCAAATCCACCACGTAACACAGTAGGAGCGATCCCTGGTGATTGCCCTGTTCCTGAAATTCCCCCATCGCAGGGTAACCACACTTGCAGTATAGGATACGTATGAGGCCTGTGCCATCTGCTACGTGGCTAGTATGCTATAGGTCAGATAACCTATTTTTTAACTGGCTGAGGAAGCAAAGCGGTATGTGTCAGGTGGTTGAAACAAACAAAAAAGATGCACTATGTGCATATGCAAGCACATCAAAATAGTTCACTTTTATTCTCTCAGCTACGGTGATATTATATCAAGTAGGATCGGAGTGCTTGGAAGAACCGGTGCTCCTGATATCAACGATGCAGGGACACCCGCACTATTGCTAGTATGGATTGCTTGTATGGACAGAACACCGGCACGGAACAATAATAAAGAGTATCAAGTGCAGGTCGGTAACGACATTACGCTTGAGGGCGAGCTGGACCTGCCTGACAATCCAGGTGGGATCGTGCTATTCGTGCATGGCAGCGGAAGCAGTCGCCATAGCCCACGCAACAAAATGGTTGCCCAGGTATTACGCGAGGCAGGTTTTGCGACGCTGTTGATCGATCTGCTCACTCCACAAGAGGAGGAACTGGATAGATTTACGGGCAAACTGCGCTTTGATATCAACCTGCTCAGCGAGCGTGTTGTGGGCGCTACGAATTGGCTCAGAGCGAACCCGCTTACCAAAAACCTCAAGATTGGCTACTTTGGCGCGAGCACTGGTGCTGCCGCCGCCTTAGTCGCTGCAGCTGAACACCCTTTAGCTGTTGGAGCAGTGGTCTCGCGTGGTGGCCGCCCCGACCTGGCGGGTTCACACCTTAGCAGGGTTGAGACACCGACACTGCTTATAGTTGGTTCGAAGGATACACAGGTACTCGAGTTGAACCTCATGGCATTCTCCCTGTTAAGAGGCGAGAAACTAATCGAGATCGTTGCTGGAGCGACGCATCTCTTTGAAGAACGCGGCGCGTTGGAACAAGTTGCGCAGTTAGCGAGCCGATGGTTCAAACGATACCTCGTAGATTGATCACGATCAAATTTCGATGGAACACAGTTATGGCCAAGGCCCAGGAATAGCAAGAAGAAGATGGATAAGTTTATATCGAAAAGCTGCGAGTCGACTTGAGAGGAGTAAGAGAGTGACACTCTATCGAGATCGCTTTGAAGCTGGGCGTATACTGGCCACGCAGCTTAGAGCATACGCTAATCGTAAGGATGTGCTCGTTCTAGCGCTACCTCGCGGGGGCGTGCCCGTCGCATTTGAAGTGGCAAGGGCACTTCACGCCCCTCTGGATGTGTTCGTTGTACGCAAGCTTGGTGTACCTGGCCACGAAGAACTGGCTATGGGCGCTTTAGCCACAGGAGGCATGACCGTCATTAATGAGGATGTTGTGTTCAGGCTCGACATACCAGATGATGTAATCGTGAAGGTGGCCGCGAGAGAACAGAAGGAGTTGGAACGACGAGAACGTCTTTACCGCGATGATCTTCCCCCCCCGGATGTACGAGACCGCACTGTCATTCTCATAGATGACGGCCTGGCAACGGGCTCAACCATGCGTGCGGCTGTTGCAGCGTTAAGCAAGCAGCGTCCTGCGCGTATCGTCGTTGCTGTGCCTGTAGCGGCTCCTGTGACTTGTGATGAGTTTAAGGAGGTGGCAGACGAGATCATATGTGCCCGCACACCAGAGCCGTTCTTTGGGGTTGGCTACTGGTACGAGGACTTCTCACAAACCAGTGACGAGGAGGTACATGATCTGCTTGCGCTAAGCAGACAGGAGAATCCGTTGGAAGAGGCAAACAATCAGTAAGGCGTTCGTGCGATAAAATCCGCAAGGTGCTGGGCTATCTCTTCGCCTTTGTCCTCCTGGAGAAAGTGGCCAGCATCTTGAATTACGATCTCAGGCTGCTCTTTTGCGCTTGGGATGAGTGCGCGGAAGAAGACATCTCCTCCTCGCGTGATCGGGTCTTTATCGGAGAACATGACCAAGGCAGGTTTTTGCCATTGGGAGAGCACCGCACGCGCTTTTCTCATCTCGGCTGCTCCTGGATCAGTGGGCTGAATGGGTACGAGCAGTGGAAAAACCGTGGCACCCGCTTTGTAGGCCACGTCGGGGAAAGGGCTTTCATATGCAGCGAGCACTTGTGGACTGATATTGTCTCCTTGTGCTGTGCCTTTCTGTATTACTGCTCCAATTTGCAGATCGGGCGAACTGGTCGCAAATTCTCGCCAGCGCATAAAGGCTCTGCCCATTGGTTCATCTCCAGTCGGTAAGGCTGTGTTCATGATGACAAGGCGCGCGAAGCGTTCTGGCATCTCGCTCGCTACTGTCAGTCCTAGCAAGCCCCCCCCAATCCTGCACAACGAGGGTGATCTGCTCAAGTCCCAATGTATTGATGAAGCCTGCGACGGTATCGCGATGCATTTTAAAAGAGTACTCGTCTTGTTCGGTGTATTTATCCGAACGACCAAAACCAACGAAGTCCATCGCCAGCACGCGGTGCTTGCGCGCGAGGATGGGAATCATTTTGCGATAGAGATATGACCAGGAGGGTTCTCCGTGTAGACAGAGGATGATCTCGCCCTGTCCTTCATCGATGTAGTGGATACGCAGGCCGTTGACTTCGATATAGTGGGGTTGGAATGGAAAACCGGGCAGGTTCTGGAAACGTTCGTCTGGTGTGCGAATGATAGGCATGATTGTCCTTCTTTCAGAGAAGAAATATTACACTGATGTCTAATAATATTCATAGGATATGACTTTCAGCGAAACTCTGCAAGAAAAGGATTTTGCGCCTCGTCGCCTGCGGCGACGTGGGCGAGAAAGATGTGGGGACACCCCACACCCCGTCAGGGGGCTAGCGCCCCCTGCACCCCCGACGTTAGCGAGAAAGACGTGGGGACACCCTACACTTCGTCAGGGAGCTAGCGCCCCTGCACCTCCGGCGTTGGCGAGAAAGACGTGGGGACACTCCACACCCCATCAGGGAGCTAGCGCCCCCTGCACCCCCGACATTTAAGACCTGAGAAATTTGGACAAACGCTTGACAGCGCGGCCATGTACATGGTATACATTGACTAACGCGATTACAACCAAATAGGATAAAAGCTTTGAAGGGACGAGTAGCAGTTGCCTGTTGCGTCCAGAGAATGGGTGGTTGGTGAGAAGCCCATACGTCAATACGCTGCGAATAAAACCCTGGAGCTGCGAGAAGAAATCGCCGCAGGCGAGAGTAGAACTCTGCCGGAGGCCCCCGTGACCGGGCTGGAGTATCTCAGTACTCGACGAGGTTGATGCTGCGAAGCATCGACGAATGAAGGTGGTACCACGAGAGCCGTATTTAACGCTCTTCGTCCTTTCATGTGAGAGGATGAAGGGCATTTTTATTTGCCCTTCAACGCAAAAACCACAACTGCATAGAGCAAAAGCTTTGAAGGGACGAGTAGCGGTTGCCGGTTGCATGTAGAGAGCGAGCGATTGGTGGAAAGCTCGTATGTCAACGAACTGCGAATAAAACCCTGGAGCTGCGAGAAGAAATCGCCGCGGGCGAGAGTAGAACTCTGCCGGAGGCCCCCGTGACCGGGCTGGAGTATCTCAGTACTCGACGAGGTCGATGCTGCGAAGCATCGACGAATGAAGGTGGTACCACGAGAGCCGTATTTAACGCTCTTCGTCCTTCCCTTAACAGGGAGACGAAGAGCGTTTTTGTTTGCCAGTCATGATCTAGTCGAATTCGAAGGAGGAACACAACAAATGACACACTGTCCAGAATGTGAAGCCGAAATTACTGTGCAAGGAATGATGGTAGGAGAAATTATCTACTGTCCCGATTGTAGCGCGGAATTAGAAGTGCTGCGCCTGGCACCGCCGGCTGTGGCTCTTGCACCCCAGGTTGAAGAAGATTGGGGGGAGTGAGACGATGCACCTGGCTATCCTCACATCCAGAATACGCGTGGAAGAGAAACTGCTGATGAGTGCACTGGAGCGGCGCGCAATTGCTTTCGATATCATTGATGACGGGGAATTGCTCTTCGATCTGTCACGCCCAGATGAGCGATGGCGCCGGTATGATGCCGTGCTGTGCCGCAGCCTGAGTCAATCGCGAGGATTGGCAGTGCTGTATGTACTGGAGCATTGGGGGATACGCGTGTATAACCCGGCAGCGGTGACCGCAACGTGTAACGACAAGCTCCTCACGACGCTCGCGCTGCTCCACGCGGGTATCCCGACACCGCGCACGCTGCTCGCCTTTGATGCGCAGGCGACCATACAAGGCAGTGAAATGCTGGGCTATCCCGTCGTATTCAAGCCTGTAAATGGTTCATGGGGCCGCTTACTGGCGCGCATTAATGACCGTGACGCGGCAGAGGCTGTACTAGAACACCAGGAGACACTTGGCTCCTACCAGCATCACGTCCACTACGTACAGGAATACATCGCAAAGCCGCTGCGTGATATTCGTGCCTTTGTCACCGGTGAGCGTACTATCTGCGCAATCTATCGCACCAGCGAACACTGGGTAACGAATACCGCCCGGGGCGCTGTTGCCAGCAACTGTCCTGTCACACCGGAGCTCGATAGCCTGTGCGTGCGTGCCGCTCAAGCGGTTGGAGGCGGTATCCTGGCAATCGACGTGCTGGAAGACCCACAGCGCGGCCTGATGGTCAATGAAATCAATGCCACGATGGAGTTTCGCAATAGCATCGCTCCGACCGGCGTGGACATTCCCAACGAGATGCTCGACTATGTACTCAGTGGTATACAGGAGGGAGCGATGCGATGAATCGACTACGTGTAGCTATTGCCGGTGGGTCCGGCTATGCCGGGGGAGAACTGGCACGGCTATTGCTCTTTCATCCCCTGGTCGAGCTGACGCAGGTTGCCTCCAGCAGTCATGCAGGACACTATTTGCATAGTGTGCATCCAAATTTGCGCAAACTCAGTTCTTTACGTTTTTGTCATCCCGATGAGCTGGGGTCGTGTGATTTACTGTTTCTCAGCCTGCCCCACGGTATGCCTGTCAGGGAGATTGAACGCTATCGAGCCATTGCACCGCGGATCATCGACCTGTCAGCAGACTTCAGACTGCGCTCTGCTGAACTCTATGCACAATGGTATGGTGAGCCTCATTGCGCAGCGTATCTCCTGGAGGAGGCCGTCTATGGGCTGCCTGAGTTGCATCGCGCAGAACTGCCCGGAGCAACGCTCGTAAGCGGCACCGGGTGCATGGCGACTGCTGCCATCCTGGGGTTGGCTCCACTCTACCGGGTAGGACTCGTGAATAGCTCTATCCCGCTTGTAGTGGAAGCCAAAGTTGGCTCGTCGGCAGCGGGAGCAACCCCGGGCGCAGGCAGCCATCACCCCGACAGAAGTGGTGCGGTGCGCTCATTTCAACCCACCGGGCATCGCCATACTGCAGAACTCATACAAGAGTTGGGCCGGGCTGCCGGCGGGGAGCTTCGCCACCACATTGCTTTCTCTGCCACGGCGGTCGAGCTAGTGCGCGGGGTGCTTATTACTGCCCATGTCTTTCTGAATGAAAGTTTAGACGAGCGTACTTTGTGGCGGCTTTATCGCGAGACTTACCAGCATGAGCCTTTCATTCGACTGGTCAAAGAGCGTAACGGTATCTACCGCTATCCTGAACCGAAGATCCTGGCGGGGAGCAACTATTGTGACATCGGCTTTGAACTCGATGCGCACCAGCAGCGCGTAGTGGTGATTGCCGCCCTGGATAATCTGATGAAAGGCGCTGCCGGCAATGCAGTACAGGCGCTCAACTGCATGTACGGTTGGGACGAGTCGTTGGGGTTGAACTTTCCCGGCCTACACCCTGTATAGAGCCAGGAAGAACGGAGCTTTAGCATGACGATGGTTGTAAAAATTGGTGGCAGTGCCGGCGTTGCTGCGGCGAAGATCTTAGACGAGATAGCTCTCTGTATCGAGGCAGGGCAACGGGTGGTGCTGCTGCACGGGGGGTCTGATCTCACGAACATGCTCTCCCAGCGTTTAGACCATCCAGTACGTATGATAACCTCTCCGGGGGGCATGACCAGCCGCTATACCGATAGCGAGACCTTGCGTATCTACGCAATGGCTGTAGCCGGTCAGATCAACACCGAGTTAGTAGCACTGTTGCAGCAGCGGGGAGTCAATGCCCTCGGCCTGGCAGGAGTCGATGGACGACTGCTTTTAGCGAGACGCAAGGCTGTCGTACGTTCGGTGACCCCGGAGGGCCGCGTACTACTTCTGCGCGACGACTACACCGGGCAGATCGAGCACGTGAATGAGGCACTGCTGATGCACCTGCTTGATGCTGGTTATACTCCCGTAATCGCGCCATTGGCGTTAAGCCAGGATGGGGAGCGCCTGAATGTCGATGGAGATCGTGCCGCAGCCGCCGTTGCCGCAGCGCTGCATGCAGAAGCGCTGGTCATCATGACGAATGTACCTGGATTGCTTGCTGACCCGGAGGACCAGGCAACACTCATCCACACCATTCCTGCCGATCGGCTTAGCGATCACATGGAATATGCCCAGGGACGTATGCGCAAGAAACTAATTGGAGCCGGGGAGGCTCTCCAGGCCGGTGTATCACGAGTCTACATCGGCAGCACCTCGCTGCTCAATGTGCTCAAAGGGGCAGGAACTACCTTTATAGCGGCGGAGTAGAAGAAAGGAACCACGTCAAATGAACGCAATTATTGAGATGGAAAACACATACACCAGCGGGGTGTACAGTAAGCGCCCCGTCGCAATCGTTCGCGGCAGCGGCGCTTTAGTATGGGATGCTGAGGGGCGCGAATACGTAGACTGCACGGCGGGATATGGTGTAGCGAACACCGGGCATGCACGGCCAGAGATTGCCGCCGCCATTGCAGCACAGGCACAGCGCCTCATCACCTGCCCCGAAATTGTCTACAATGATGTGCGCGCTCGTCTCCTGGAACGGCTTGCAGGTCTCACGCCGGAGGGGCTCACGCATCTCTTCCTCTGCAACAGCGGTACTGAAGCTGTCGAGGGGGCTCTAAAATTTGCACGCATCGCTACTGGACGCACTGAAATCGTCGCCACGTTACGCAGCTTCCATGGCCGCACAATGGGCGCGCTTGCGACGACCTGGGAGCCGCATTATCGCGAACCCTTCGAGCCGCTTATCCCTGGCGTCAGCCATATCCGTTACAACGACCTCGCAGCAGCGGAAGCCGCAATCAGCGGGCAGACGGCAGCAGTGATCATCGAACTGGTGCAGGGAGAAGGAGGTGTGCATGTCGCTTCCGAGCAGTATGTGCATGGGCTGGCGAGGCTCTGCCGTGAACGTGGAGCTTTGTTGATCGTTGACGAGGTGCAGACGGGGTTTGGCCGTACAGGGCGTCTCTTCGCCTGTAACCACTATGACCTGCAGCCGGATATGCTGTGCCTGGCAAAGTCTCTGGCCGGTGGCATCCCGATGGGAGCGGTCTGCCTGGGTCCGCGCGTGATGACGAGCGAACGCATCGGCAAGGGAGTCCATGGCAGCACTTTTGGCGGTAATCCATTAGCCTGTGCCGCGGCGTTGGCCACACTTGACATCCTTGAACGAGAAGCGCTAGCGGAGCGAGCTGCAGTTCTTGGTGACCATGCCCTGGAGCGACTCAGGACATGGCATACCCCACTTATTCGCGCGGTGCGTGGGAGAGGACTGTTAATTGGCATCGAGCTCAGCCTGCGGGTACAGCCGTATCTTGAAGCGCTGCTTGAACGAGGTGTCCTGGCTTTGCAGGCTGGCTCAAACGTTATTCGACTTCTTCCTCCACTGGTGATTACAGAGGAGCAACTGGAACAGGTCCTGGATGTGCTAGAAGAGCTTTTGGTAGGGCAGGCAGAGTCTGTGAATTATCCCGAAAAGTATATTGCTGCTGCCCCGCCCCTGGAACCCGCAAGGGGCACAGTCTCCGGGGGAGACGGCACGCCCACTACCACGTCAACAACCGATACCAGGTTAAACGAGGTAGCGCTCCTCCACAACATGCTAACGATCCCAAGTTACTCTCGCCAGGAGAGTGCGCTTGCCCACTACCTGGTTGAGCAGGCGCAACTGATGGGTCTGCATGCCTGGATAGACGATGCCGGGAACTTCATAGCCAGCACTCACCGTGTTGAAAGTGGGATGAGCCCGCGGCCTATTGTCTTACTTGGGCATATGGATACTGTGCGCGGCTACATGCCTGTGAGATTACAAGACGGCGTACTGTACGGTCGGGGCGCGGTAGACGCGAAGGGACCACTGGCAGCATTCCTTTGTGCTGTTGCCAGGCTTGCACGTGACGAACGCGCGGACTCCTGCGAGCATCCCGTTGTTGTGATTGGAGCCGTTGAAGAGGAGGCTGCCACCTCGCGGGGTGCGCGAGCTGTCGTGGAGCACTATCAACCCCTCGCCTGCATCATCGGAGAACCCAGCGGCAGCAAGGCGGTGACGATTGGCTACAAGGGAAGATTACTGGTGGAGTATTGCATTACGCGCCCGGTAAGTCATAGCGCTGGCCCACAGCAAAACGCGAGCGAAGTGGCAGCGACTTTCTGGAGTCGAGTGCGTGAACATGCCGCCAATTGGAATCAGCGACACGCGGCAGATTCGCCGTTTGCAGCACTTATGCCATCGTTACGCAGTATCAACAGCACTCAGGATGGGTTAGAGGAACGGGTACAACTCTGCACCGGGTACCGTTTACCACCTGGTTATGACACAGCGGAATTGCGCACACAGTTGGAGCATTGGGCTGATGAGGATGGAGCACAGCTCAGTTTTACAGGCGAGGAGGCGGCATTCCAAACAACGCGCACGACATCTCTTGCAAGGGCCTTCATCGCCGCTATCCGCGCTACCGGGGGGCTACCTTCGTTCAAGCAAAAAACGGGCACGTCGGATATGAACGTGGTTGGGCCAGCCTGGGGGCTGAACATCGTCGCGTATGGGCCAGGCGACTCACGCCTGGATCATACACCCCAGGAGCATATACATGTCGCTGAGTATATCCATGCCATCGATGTAATCGAGCTGGTGCTGAGAGAACTCGCACCGCAAGGAGGGACGATACTATGAGATCACTTGCTATGCTTGACTCGACGCTGCGCGAGGGTGAGCAGTTTGTGGGGGCCTTCTTTACGCTTGAGCAACGACTGACGATAGCACGGATGCTCGATGCCACCGGTGTAACGTTCATAGAGATTCCCCCACCTAACATCTCGGCAGAGGCACGGCGCACGGCGCACGCATTGTGTGAACTTGGCCTGCGTGCACACATTGTGGCACATGTGCGTTGTAACGAAGCTGATGTACAGGCCGCGCTGGATACACCTGTTTTCGGACTGAATCTCTTCTTCGGGACATCAGCAGAGCTACGTACTTTCAGTCACGGCAGGCGCATCGACCAGATACTCACAGAAGCTGCACCACTGATCCGGCGCATCCGGGCTGCCGGGCGCTATGTGCGTTTCTCCGCGGAGGATGCATTCCGCAGTGACCTCGTGAATCTGCTGACCATCTTCGACGCTGTCGTCGATGCAGGTGTCGAGCGCATTGGCCTGCCGGATACCGTTGGTATCGCTACACCCCGGCAGGTTGAACAACTGGTGCGTCTCTGCGCCGAACGCTATCCACAGGTGGGTATCGAGTTTCATGGCCATAATGACACAGGAAGTGCCATCGCCAATACCTATGCCGCCCTGGAGGCCGGGGCAGACTGCCTTGATGTCAGCGTATTGGGTATCGGAGAGCGCAATGGTATTGCCTCGCTCAGCGGGCTGATCGCGCAACTCTATGTTCACTACCCTGAATTACTGGCTGATTACGATCTAACACAACTGGCACCGCTCGATAACTTTGTGGCAAAGTGTCTCAATCTACCTATTCCCTTTAATATGCCGATAACCGCTCCAGGTGCATTCACGCACAGAGCGGGTGTGCATACAAAAGCGGTGCTGCGGAACCCCCGCTCGTATGAAGTGCTCACTCCGACCGATTTTGGACTGATGCGCCACATCGATGTTGGATCACGCTTCACGGGGCGGCATGCAGTAGAATACCGCGTCGCAACACTGGGGCTGCGCCTGAGCAATGACGAGATTCTTGATCTTACGCAGGCTCTCAAAGAGCGGGCTGATCACGGCTCGCTAAACCAGGAAGAAGTCGATACGTTTATTCGTACCTGGCAGCAGGAGAAAGGAAGTTTAATATGGGAACATTAACCGAGGAAATCTTCAGTTATAAGCTGGGTCACACTGTAGCGGAAGGCGAGACGATCGTGGCAGATGTTGATCATGTGATGAGCCATGATACGACCACCCCGCTTGCCATTCAGGCGTTTCGCAAGCTGGGCCAGCAGAGTGGTGGGCGTGTCTTCAATGCGCGCAGGTCGCATATTATCTTCGATCACATTGTACCGGCGGCAACTGTCGCGGCAGCAACGCTGCACCGAGACGTCCGCGCTTTCGCACAGGAGCAAGACATCACCATTCTGCAGGAGGGTATCTGCCATCAAGTAATGCCGGAACGTGGTTTCGTCGTCCCTGGCGACATTATCGTGGGAGCTGATAGCCATACCTGCACTTATGGCGCACTTGGTGCCTTTGCGACAGGCATGGGCTCTACCGATATCGGGGTCGCCTACGCAACGGGGCGCAGCTGGTTTCGCGTCCCGCAAACAATCAACGTCCGCATAACCGGCACGCTTCCCCTTGGTGTCTACGCCAAAGATGTGACCTTTGAAATGGTGCGCAGGATAGGCGTTGATGGTGCTAACTATCGCGCTATCGAGTACACAGGAGACCTGGTCGAGCAGATGTCGGTCAGCGAGCGCTTCACCCTGTGCAACATGGCGATTGAAATGGGCGGTAAGGCAGGACTCGTTGCCCCTGATGCTACAACCCGCGCCTGGCTAGATGGTCGTACCGACCGTGACTATCCAATGCTCGCACCGCATAATCCGTGCTATGAACGTGTTGTAGAGATCGACGCATCACAGCTGCAACCGATGATTGCCTGTCCTCCAGATGTTAACAACGTTGTTCCAGTTGAGGAAGCCGGGCATGTAAAGATCGACCAGGTGTTTCTCGGCACCTGCACAAACGGGCGCCTTGATGATCTTGCCATCGCAGCAAATATTATGCGCGGGAAGACGCTTCATCCGCAGACGCGCATGGTTGTGGTTCCCGCTTCTCGCGAAATTTACCTGGAAGCGATGCGGCTTGGCTACCTGGAAACCTTTGTGCAGGCTGGAGCGTCAGTCGGCACTCCAGGTTGCGGTCCTTGTATTGGACGACACTATGGCGTACTTGCACCGGGCGAACGCGCATTGACAACGATGAACCGCAACTTTACAGGCCGCATGGGCGATGCCACCGCCGAAATTTACCTTGGCAGTCCGGCGACCGTCGCCGCTACTGCGCTGACCGGGTGTATCACCGATCCAAGAGAATTCTTACAATAGATGTTTAGAGAAGGAGCAAACAAAATGGGCCATGTCTGGATGCTTGGCGACAATGTGAATACGGACGTCATTATTCCTGGACGCTACAATGTAACCACCGACCGCGCGCAGTTAGCGCGTTATTGCCTCTGCGAAGTGCTGCCAGAATTTGCTCAACAAGTGCAGGTAGGTGATGTGTTGATGGCCGGTCACAACTTCGGCTGCGGTTCGTCACGCGAGCATGCCCCCGCAGCTTTACAGGCGTGTGGCATTCAAGTTGTGATTGCACGTAGTTTCGCACGTATCTTCTACCGCAACGCTGTCAACATCGGTCTGCCCGTACTTGTCTGTGAAGAAGCCGTGTTGACCAGCGCCGCAGGGCAGCAGGTAGAAGTGGACCTGGCAGCCGGCGTCGTCCACAATGTGACCACCGGGCAGACATTTCAAGCCGAACCCCTAGATCCCTTTATAGCACGTATCGCAGCAGCGGGCGGTATTATCGAGTATATTCGCCAGGAGGGAACATTAAGATGAATCCCAGGCACGTTCAATCCTCGCCAACAGTATGTGTGATTGCCGGGGACGATGCTGCTCCCGAAGTAATGCGTCCTACCATGGAAGTGCTGCGCGTGCTGGCCCCCGATATCCGCTTTCTAGAGGCTCCAGGTGGACGCGAGGCGCTGGAACACTACGGCGAAGCGTTCCCTGGTGAGACACGAGAGCGCATAGATGCGGCGGATTGCACGCTCTTCGGAGCAAGTGGCGGGCCGAGCAGGCCTATCTTGTGGTACCTGCGCTGGGGTAGAGAAACCTATGTGAATGTTCGGCCTATACGCTGGTGCCGTGGCTACGATAGTCCTATGCTACATCCTGAGCGTATCGACTATGTGATCGTGCGGGACAACCTGGAAGGCATGTATCCTCCGCGCGAAGGTGACATTGCTGAACTCAGTGCGTTGCCCAGCAGTGTTTCCTGGTGGCAGGCTCCGCCTGTAGGAAAGGAGGGAGCCTACGCCGTGCGCGTTTGTACGGATGAGCAGATACGGCGTGTAGCAGTGGCGGCCTGTGAAATAGCGCGGAGTCGCCAGGCGTCTGGATACCCCGGTCGTGTGACCCTTGGAGCTAAATACTCGATATTGCCACGCACGGATGGGCGCTTCCGTACGCTGGTAGCTGAGACTGTTCGTAGCTATGCCGGTTTGAGTTACCAGGAGTTTCTGATCGATGACCTGGCACGACGTATGATTGCTGCACCGGAGACGCTCGATGTGGTGGTGCTCTCCAACGAGCATGGCGACATTCTCGCTGATGCTGCCAGTGGCAGCATTGGTGGCCTCGGTCTTTCCCCCAGCGCCTGCTACGGGGAAAACTACGCGTATTTTGAACCGGTACATGGCTCTGCTCCGGACCTGGCCGGCAAAGGCATTATCAATCCCACGGCGATGATGCTCTCGGGTGCGATGATGCTCACATACCTGGGTTACACTCAACAGGCACGGCGTTTAGAGTATGCAATTGAGCAGGTCTACCTGAAGGGGTTGACTTTGACTCGCGATCAAGGAGGAGTTGCAAGCACCATGGAATTTGTGGATGCTATCATTGGACACCTGGCCGAATCTCCTGTATCCATGCAATAGCCATTAAAGCCACCAAAAAGGCTATCCTCCTGATATTTCAACGAGCTTCGCCCAGCGTTCTTCGCGCGCCGAGCGCGCAATTGCTTCCTGCACGCGCAGGCCGTCCACAAAACTGGGCACTGCCGGCTCGTTGTGTACGATACTGGTCAGCAGGTCAACAACCTGGTGCACAAAGGTGACATCATAGCCGACAATGCGCCCGGCCGACCACCAGGATGCTGCAAGGGCCAATCCATTTCTTCAAGGAAGAGACCATCGTGCTTTGTCATCCTGAGCGCAGCGAAGGATCTCGCGCCGGACACAGATCCTTCGCTGCGCTCAGGATGACACTCCTGGCGCTCAGGATGACACTGCTTTAGAACAGGTCAATCGACTGCGCGTGGGCTGTTTCATTCAGGTCGATGACAAGGTGCCTCTGTTTGGCATCATACTGCCAGGTGGCAGACATCCCCCCGACCTGCACATTCTCCGGCTTAGCAAGAATGCCCCGCAGTTCAAGCCGAATGTGTTGACGCGTGGGAACAAACGTCCCTTCCCGTGTACCGAGGACCACCCGAATGTTTCCGGCCTCTACCTCAGACGTGACGACGCGCCGGGCATAGCCTCCGTGCAAGTGTTCATAGCCATCTCCCGCATCCTCGTAGAGCGTTGCCTTGCCATATCCTTCATGGGGGTAGAGGACAAACGTCAACGTATCAATTTCCTCCTGGCCAACATAGTTCATTTCTGGCCAGAAAGGCACGGCAGTATTGGCTCGAACATAAAGAGCTGGCTGACCGAGAGGAGCATGAGCCAGAATATGTGCCGGGCCATCCACGCGCTCTCCTGTCCAGAAGTGGAACCAGCTTCCCGCGGGGATATAGACGTGGCGATATTCGGCACCGGGACGAGTAATAGGGGCAACCAGCAGGGCATCGCCGCATAAGAATTCATCGTCCATCGGATAAGTCGCCGTATCTTCTGGATAAGCCCAGAACAGTGGGCGCAAAATTGGCGCTCCTGTGCCGTTGCACTCCTCGAAAAGCGTATACAGGTACGGGATAAGGCGTTGGCGCAGCTTGAGCATGGCGCGGCAGACCGATTCGTAGGGTTCGCCAAAAAGCCACGGCTCCTGGCGGCGCGTCTGCTTTTCCGAATGATTGCGACAAAAAGGCTGAAAGATGCCAAATTCCGTCCAGCGTGCGAGCAGTTCCCCGCTGGCATCGCCATAGTAGCCTCCAATATCGCCTCCGGCCCAGGCAACACCTGACAGGCCAAGATTTAGCAACTGTGACAGACTCATCGCGAGATGTTCCCACGTAGAGGAATTATCACCCGTCCAGAGCAAGGCGTGGCGCTGTATCCCTGCATAGCCAGAGCGCGAGATAACAAAAGGGCGTTGTTCGGGCCGGAGGCGCAGGAGACCCTCCCGCGCGGCCTGAACCATCAATGATCCATAGGCGTTATGCACCTGAATGTGCAATCTGGCCTTTCCCCCACCAAGATGAATCACATCCGGCGGCATGGTCGAGTTCGGTGGAATGAAGAGGGCAGGCTCATTCATATCAGACCAGATGCCTGCAACGCCGGCATCAAGCAATGTCCGGTGTTGCTCTCCCCACCACGCTCGCGCCTCCGGGTTGGTAAAGTCGGGAAAGACACAGATGCCCGGCCAGACGGCGTTCTGATAATCGTCTCCCTGGGCCATCTTACAATAGAGATTGCGCTCTTTTCCTTCGGTGTAAACCCGGTAATTTTCGTCGACCTTCACTCCAGCATCGACAATGCTTACCACGTGGAAGCCCATCTCGCGAAGTTCAGAGAACAGCTTCTCGGGATCAGGGAAGCGGGCGCCGTCCCAGGTAAATACTCGATAGCCATCCAGGCAGTCGATATCGAGGTATAGCGCATCGCAAGGGATATCACGCTCACGAAATGTCCGCGCAATCTGCCTCACCTCTTCCGCGGTTTCATAGCTGAACCGGCTCTGCCCATTGCCCAGCGCCCAGAGCGGAGGAAGAGGCGTATAGCCTGTCAGGTCGGTGTAGCGTGCCAGGACATCCTGGGGCGTCGGGCCACAAAACACATAGTACACGAGGTCTCCATTGCTCGCACCAAACCACGACCGTTGCGGGTCCTCATGAGCCAGGTCGAACTCGACGCGCGTGGTACTATCAAGAAAGAGGCCCCACGCCTGCCCATCAGCCAGCGCCAGGGTAAAGGGAATAGAAACATACAGGTTATTTTGTAGCGCAGTATGGCCACGATGTGGATCAATGTTCCAGAAAAGCTGATGCGCCCCCGTCTTATCCAGTTCACCCGTACGCTCCCCACAGCCAAAATAGTGTTCTCCGGCCATATGCCGCTTATACACACGCACGGGGGTCCCCAGAGTTCCAGGTGGATTTGCCAGATCGACAACCGGCGCTCCCTCGGGCGAGATGAACCAGCCCATGCCAAGCTCTGGATCGTCTATAGCGAAAGCACGTCCCGCCGCATCATGAAAACCGATGCGCAGCGGATCAAGAGAGAGATGAGCAGTTGCAACAGATGTTGCGATGGTAATTTCGCCGTTTCCCTCCCAGATGGTCACTGGCCCCGGGTCCCGGTCCCGAGGGACCACAGCCTCAGAGCTATAGCATGCGGACCGACCATGCGGGAAAAGGCCAACCCGAAAAAGATCAGGCGCGAGCGCAGTCACCTCGACTGTTGCCGAGCCAGCACGCAGGCAAATCTTTGACGCATCTTTTTCAATTATCGTCGCTGTACCTGGAGTTTGGTATCCCGAAGGAGGTGCAGAGACGAATTGAGCGCTTGTACCGGCTGGCCGTGCCATCTCCATGATAGTGTTTTCCTTTCAACAAAAAACATCTCTAGTGAAAAAGCGTTTCACGCGAAACAGCGTTCAGATAAGAACCTGAACCGGGATATCCAGTTGAATGTCTCCCAGGTTCAGCATTCGATCCCAACGGAAAATGTGCGAAACTGGCAGAGAGGGCAAGGTAGCTCTCCTCCTTCCTTTCTATCCTGGCAGATCTCTGCCAGCTCCGCACGGATAGTCAACCAGGTGGTATAGAGTTCAATACCGCTGATAAAGGGATTGTCCGCACCTCCTTGCGTGAATGCGATGACGACCTGGCCGTTGCTATTGGCTGTGACCGTGAACTGCTTTTGCAGGGCTGTCTTGTAACCCGGGCATAGTCAAGAGAGAACACTAACATCTATCCTTTTAATCCAGTTAGATTGACGCCACGAATAATCTGGCGCTGGAAAAGCAGGAACAGGAGAATGGGAGGAATACTGGCGAGCACAAGGCCGGCCATCAGATAGTTAAAAGGTAGTGGGTAGTTTGAATTTATCCCCGCCTCATGATAGATAGCCACGCTCAACGACTGAATATCAGGATTAGACAGCACAAGCAAGGGCCAGAGAAAATCCTTCCATGAGGCAACTACTGTAAAAATCGTAACCACTGCCAGGGCCGGGCGTGAGAGCGGCAGAATAATGCGGCTAAAGATTTGCCAGCCATTCGCTCCATCCAGGCGCGCGGCATCTGTCAATTCCGTCGGAATCGTATCAAAAAAGCTTTTCAGGATCAAAATATTCAAAGCGCTCGCCGCCTCGGGAAGCCAGACGCCTGCCCAGTTATTGATCAGCGACACATGAATCAGAGGCAGATCGCTGATGTTCACAAATTGCGGGATTAAATAAACCACCGGCGGCACCATCAAAGTAGAGAAAAAAAAGAACTGTATAATGCCTTTTCCTGCCGGACGTAACTTTGAAAGCGCAAACGCCGCTGTGGCGGAAACCAGAAGCTGCAAAACCACAGCTCCTGCTGCCAGGATCAATGTATTGCCGAAATAGAGCGGATATTGCAGAACATTCCAGGCATTGGCGTAGTTGTTCCATGCTGGATGTAGCGGCCAGAATGTTGGCGGGTCCTGGAAAATCTCAATGCTTGGCTTGAGTGCGCTGCTGAACATCCAGTAGAGCGGGCCAAAGGTTACCAGCGTCGAGACAAGCAACAGAGCGAACACCGTCCAGTAGATCACGCGTCCGGCAGGGCGTTTCAGCATGAGCGGGGAAACCAGTGTACGTTCACTGCTCTCCTCGACTCTCTGGCGAGGCCGCTGCTTCTGCCCGGATGTCGAACTTTGAGCATTCTGCGTGAAAAGCGCCATATCTTAGTCTCCTTGCATCAAACGGCTGGTCATGCGCATATAGATCAGCGCAAATACGGCCAGCACCAGGAAAAGCATTACGCCCAGCGCGCATGCCTCTCCGAAATCGGCGTTCTTGAATGTGTAGTTATAGATCAACAGGAGAACAGTCATCGTCGCATTATTCGGGCCTCCGTCCGTAATGACGAAGGGTTCGGTGAACACCTGCATCGTGGCAATGATCTGCAGGACTAGCATCAGCAGCATGATGGGGCGAATGGTTGGCAGCGTAACATGCCAGATCCGCTGCCAGAGATTCGAGCCATCGATTTCTGCCGCCTCGTAGAGCGAGGCAGGAACCCCTTGTAGCGCCGCGAGATAGATCAGCATGGTTGAGCCGGCGGCACCCCATGTAGCGACCACCACCAGTGCCGGCAAGGCCGTACCTTGATTCTCCAACCAGAGACCGCCGGGCAGATGAACCAGGTGGAGTAAGGCATTGAGCAGGCCGTAATCGGCATTGTAGAGCCAGAGCCAGAGAAAGGCCGTCACAATTGGCGGCAGCATTACCGGCAGATAAAAAGCCAGGCGGAACAGTCCTTTACCATGGCGCATCTCATTAATCAGCAGTGCAAGTACAATCGGAACAAAATAGCCAAAAAGCAGCGCATAACCGGTAAAGGCCAGCGTATTACGCCAGGCAATCCCGAAAAGGGGATCTGAGAACACGTGTCGATAATTGACCCAACCCACCCAGGCGGCAGGATTGATCATATCCACGTTCTGAAAGCTCATGATGAACCCCAGCACGACTGGATACCAGACGAAGAGTGCAAAGATCACCAGGGCGGGCAGCAAGAACAGATAGCCGCCGAGGTTGCGCTGGAAAAACAGGCGTGTCCTGCGTAGAGCCTGGCGCTCAGCCAGCGCATCCTGTGGCAGTCGTGATTGCTCCTGGGAGGATAAGGAGGACGGAGAGGACGATGATAGCCTCATAACTAGCTCCTTTTACTGCTCCGCCCGCTGCCCCGAGAAGAAGTTAGACTCTCTCGGGGCAGATCAATGGAAGCAGAATCTTTCCCTATTAAGAGGCCGACTGGCCAAGGATCTGCTGGAGCTGTTGCGCGGCCTGGTTCAGCAGCGCCTGTGGATCAGCGCCCGCATTGGTCAGGACCGCCTGCATGACCGAGTCAAGCGCAGCGTACATCTTCTGCGTCTGGTTGTGGGGTTCCGGGCGCAGGGTAAGCGTCGAGTTAATAAACGTTGTATAGTTCTGCAGAGGAACAGTGGCATATTTCTTATTCAATGCCGTGAGCTTCTGCTGGAAATCGCCCTTGAAAAGCACAGCAGTTGGG
>WNGJ01001010.1_pt1 | contig 28497 bp, 22 predicted proteins | sample 5400611 | NCBI WGS metagenome assembly WNGJ01 (sample SAMN13153375, study PRJNA577476) | soil metagenome | isolation source: 40 cm soil or saprolite under Garry oak tree replicate 1 | place: USA:California | collected 2016-06-15
AGGGCGGCCGCGAGGGTCGCCCGTACCCTATACGTGTAGAAGTGAATGTTTACACCTGCTCGACATCGGGAGAGGCGCCTTCGCTGGTGTTTCCGGCGGTTGGCTGATTCTGGGATGCACCGTAGATCATGTCGGAGAGTTCTTTGTGCGCGCGATCGAGGAAGGTGCGCAGTTGGGCGACCCGCTCCTTGTTCTCGAAGGCGCCACGGCTGGCGATCATGAAAAGGCGGGCGACTTCCGCGGCCTGAGCGCGCAGGGCGAGGAGTTCATCGGGGATGCCCCAACCACGGCCCGGGCCGAAGCCGAAAAAACCGAAACCGCGTCCAAAAGGACCGCGTGGTTCGCCCCAGCCGTGACCATGACGATGATGTCCGTGTCCATGACCGAAGGGGCCATGTGGACCCCAGTCACCGCGTGGACCAGGTCCTTCACCCTGCATCCAGGGAGGAGTCCAGCCTTCCCAGTTGGCTTGTTGCGCCTCCGGATTGTCGCCAGCAGATCTGTTAAAATTGTTGAACATGTGTCTTTGCTCCTTTCAGCAAATGAAATTGCTTTGTGATATGTCGCAAGCACCTGTTGTAATAATACGACATATCTTACTATTCTCATTTACGATATATCGTATTGGAAGTTGCAAAAATTGGTAGTTACCCTATTCTGATGCTCGCTCCTCACGTTGCTGCTTCACCCCCTCTTCCAGGATCGCCATAACCCATTGCAGCCAGGCGATATATTCGCGTTCGTACCCCACCCCGCGCTTGACGGTCAGGTAATCGCCAAAGTCGGGAATGTTCATGAGCGCGAGCCTGGCGCCCCAGCGCTCCTCTAGCATGGACAGCGCCTCTTCATAGGCAGCCAGATTCGCCTGATGGTAGCGCTCCTGCTCCTGGAATTGGAGGAGGGCTTGTTCCGGGTCAGCCAGCCATAACGAATGCGCCTTGATCAAGAATTCACTACGCACTTCCAGGAGCGGGGTGGACGATACCACCCACCGTTCTAATTGTTGGCGGCCAGGCGGTAAAATTGAGTACACCTTCCTATCTGGTCTGCCCCGCTGCTCGATGATCTGCGAAGCGACCAGCTCGGCGGCCTCCAGGCGGGCCAACTCTGGATAAATCTGACTCAATTGTGCCTGTCCGAAAAAGAAGGAGTGCGGTTTTTTCATCTCGCGGGCAAGGTCATACCCCGACAGGGGGATACGCGCCAGGAGCGAGAGGATGGCATAGCCAAGTAGTGAGATCGTCATAGAGCTATTTTACCTGATTACGCACCGTAAGAGAACCCTCTCGTCCGGTTCCCTTGAACGTGTGAGGAATCGGCCATCGGTGACGTATATAAAATGTGATATATATAAAAATAGATATATGTATTGTTCGTTCTCGGATACCGAGAGGAGGATGCTTTGCACAAGCGCTTTTGGCTTGGTCACTTCCCACGACACAGGGCTTCTCCTATTTTGTTCCCGCTCGTCCTCTTGACGCTCCTCTCCGGTTGTGGCACCTCGCAAGGAGCTGCTCCCACTAGGATTGCTGCCAAGCCGACTCCATTGCCAACAGCTACACCAGTGATAGTGACACAGCAAGTGAGTTTTGTGACGTCAGACGGGGTAACTCTCTTGGGCACCCTGTACGGGCAAGGGACGCGGGCGATCATTCTCTCGAACGAGGGCGATAACCTCTGGCCCGACAGCTTGCTATCCTGGGCTATCTGGTCCTCGGCTATTCCTATCGCCCCCAGGTGGATACGGCGAATGGCCTCCCATCACAGGGGCTTAGGGATTTGCGCGCCGCCATCGCCTTCATACACACCCACAATGTTACTGGGATTACTCTCATAGGGTCCAGTCTGGGCGGGCTCATTAGCCTAAAAGAAGCAACCGCAGAGCAATTTGATGCTCTTGTGCCAATTTCCGCTCCGGTTGCGTTTGAGGACGTGCAACTCAGTGACACCGAATTGCAGCGCATCACCACGCCCAAGTTGTTTGTGACCAGTGACCAGAATGACCCCTATACCAGCGACACCTACCATATGTTCGATGTAACGCCTCAGCCCAAAGAAGAGCGAATCTATCCTGGCAGAAGACATGGGCTCGCCCTCTTCCAGGGGACTTCCGGTCCTGATTTGCTGTCTGCTCTGCGGCAATTTTTGCAGCGCTATGCCCCAGTCAACTGATGCTACTCATGCTGGCTCTCCGCCAGGGAGGAATTTATGAAACGCCTCATCGTTGTTCTGTTGGTACTGCTCTCATTGGCATGGAGTGCTTGCGGGAGCGCTGGCGCCCCCGGCACGGCGCCCACACCCACAGTGACCCAGGTGCTGACCAGCCATTACACCGCCAGCCTGAGCGCGCTCAACTCCTCTGGAGTCTCTGGCACGGTGGGCTTTCAAGTCACTGGCAATGTCTTGGTAGTCAAGATGAATGTGACCGGTCTAGTACCCAATCAGAAACATTTTCAACATATTCATGGGAACGGCACAGCCACCTGCCCCACAGCCACGGATGCCAACGGGGGCGTGACCCTCTCCGAAGCCCTGACGAACATTGGCCCCCTCGCCTTTGACTTACAGCCTTATCCCCTGACAGGTGCGCAGGGAAGGCTGAATCTGACGCAAACCTTTACCCTTGATCCAGATGAGCTAGCCAGTATCACACCGCTGACCGGCCATGTGATAGTGTTGCACGGTGCGTTCAACCAGGGGCAGTATGACCGATTCCTTCCTGCGGCCTGTGGCCTCATCCAAGCTGCTTAGCTATGAGTAATAAGGTCTGGCGACCACCGAAGATGATCGGTAGCGCCAGCGTGTCTGGTGTAAAACTTTATTGTTACGTCTACACTTGACAAGATGAAAGGGGATGTACATAAGCACTTCCATTGTGCTTCACGTATCTCCCCTTTTATCCGAAATGGGAATGACTTTATTCACATGGGAACGGCTTTATTTATCTCCCACAAATGTTGTAGAAGGGTAATAAAGTCGTTCCCAAATAGGACACCTTTCACGCTTGAATACATGAGATTTACGTAAATTTAAGTTGTTCTCAAATCTGCTTGTGGGACCCTTGAACGGGTATTACGGGCAAAATAAAGTTGTTCCCTGAACCATGTTTATTTCTGCTATTTGTAGCAATTTGCTCTCATGAGACGGCTGGACAGATTATTCTCGATGAGCCTATTTTGAGAACAGATGACCCAGGTAGCCAGCACAGCTGATAAAACTTCTCTAGCGCATTCTCTGTAGATACAGTATACTTCTTCTTAAAGGACAGAAGAAATGAGGCCGTTTGTGTGAAGGTACGTGATGTCATCAAACGTATGAAGCTGATGGTTGGTATCTTGCGCGGATACGTGGAGATCATAGACATTATAAGCACCCTACAAAGATGCGAATAGTAACGGTCTCTGGGCATCCTGGAAAGGACATGCCTGTTGGAACATTGCTTAGTGTCTTGAAACAAGCCCACATAGAGAAAGAGGATTGAGATGGCAAGAATCTTGGTCATCATCGAAAAAGGCGAAAACTCGTATGGTGCGTATTCTCCTGATGTGCCAGGCTGCGTTGCTGTTGGAGATACGAGAGAAGAAGTAGAGCAGATCATGAAAGAAGCCTTACAAGAACATCTTCAGATGATGCTTGAAGAAAATCTGCCTCTCCCTCAGTCTCAGACCGAGGCAGAATATATGGACATTCCGCTTTCAGCATAAAAAGCCTTGTGAGCTTCCCCCACTTTTGTGGAGGAGTGAAATCTGGTGTATGACTTTATTTGATGGCTAGTGCTATCCTCTTTAAATGGGACAACTTAATTCCACACATACGATAGTATTATTGTTGCTGACATGACTAAATACCAGCGACTTTCAACCAAATCTTCTTAATACCAGATGAAAAGGAGAGGCACATAAATACTTCCGTAGTACGTCATGTGTCTCCCTTTTCATCCAAATTGGGACCGACTTTATTTAACTTCTACAAAATTGTGTAGACGCGGAATTAAGTTGTCCTCTCTTGTGGAATTAAGTGGTGCCTCGAAGTTGATAGTCCCGCACTCATGTTCAAGTCATTAAACTCTTCATTAGACCCGTATTGTCTCCTGAAAACTTCTGATTTATGGATTTAAGTTGTCCCTTCAGTAAAAATTTGATCATAGATAGAAAGCATTCCGCTACCCCCTCTCTTTTTTGAACGGATGACATAAGTAGCCAGCACACCCATTTAATTTCGCGATTTACATCCAGCGATTCACTTTATTCTCTCATCCTCCACTATACACGGGTAATGTTCCACGGGTTAAATAATCTTGGACTTGAAAGGGTAAATCATATATAAAATGCAGATTAATAGGGTTTGGACTCCAAAGAGAATAATATTTAAGAACCACCAACTAAGTATATTACTTGAGTAAAAATTATTGATAAAGTTCGGAGTGAGAACAATAAACGAGAGCACTAGGGCTGCCCAATAATCTACTGGCAGCCCAAAGAGCCATACTACGTGCCAGGGGACGTTTTGTTTCTTAAATTTTGCGAGTGAATAATATGGATTAAGCACAAACCAAAGAAAGTCCCACACCAAAATAAAAAGAAAATATAGAGCAAGTGTTTTTGTCCAATTGAATAAGGTGAAAGGCAAGCCATCAGCATAAGGTAGGTAAAAGATCAGTATTACGAAGATATGCATAGCCAAGTGATAACCAGTTAATCTTTTTTTGAACATTAGACGGGAGTATAGTTTTACATACCATGTATGCAGGGGAGGTTTCCAGGTTGGGAGATTCTTTGCCCATCCATCTTTTCCCTCTATCTGGATTTCCAAAATGGCGAGAACTAGTGCCATGATAAAAATATACGTGTTTGTGAGAATGAGCATCATTTTGAGGGCATTTCCTAACTCAACAACTAGGTTAACTGGTTCCAGATTTATGCAAAATTTTTCAGGATATCGGAATTTGCATTTTTTGATCTCCCATTGTAAGAGCAGCATCTTCGTATAATGCTGCAAAGTGTTCTAGAAGTAGACGATGGATAAAAATATAGCCACCCCCTACTCTACGTAAAAAAATATGCTCAACAGCAAAATCCAGAAAACGAGGATAGTTTAAAGGTGCGTAATTTGCCTGCCAGAGACAAACACGTAGAAATGTGTGCAAGATACATGCGATTCCTCCATTTCGCACCCAGAAGAGAAATCCAATAGCTAATCCATAGATCAATCCTAATAGCAATCCAACATGAAAACCTGAGCCAACAATCTGTGGTAACCCTATGCCTATTCCCGTCATCAATCCAGTGGTTAACCCTAAAATAATACTATTATGAAAAGAACTACGTATACCTTGATTAGGTGTAATAATGTTTTGCTTACTTACTAAATCATGCGATAAACCACTTATGAGCGCAAAAGTCATCACCAAACATACTGCCATACTGAGCCCGATGGAGATATGGAGGAACCAATTGTTATATAATGCTCCTAAGATCGCTCCGTAAATGAGTCCTATGAGCAGCCCAAAAACGAAATTTCTACCTAAGTTGCGTCGAAAATTCTTCCATGACCAAGTAACTATCTCAGCAGGGTGTATTTTAATGTTGAGCTTTCCCAGCAATGCAAAATAAACTGTAATGAATGTGAAATTGATTAATCCGAAGACTAATCCAGTAAACAAAGCTCCTTGATAGATTGCACGATCTGGCAGACTTTCATAGAAGACATTATTAGCTGTACCTAGCCACCCAACAAGAATTCCATTCAGCAGTCCGAAAATTAGCCCATAGACCGGTCTAAATCCGAGAAATGTGATGAGCTTTTGACTTCTACTCTCCCCAAAAAGGATACTCACATTCTCTGATTGGTTTATTGTATCATGGTTGCCTAACATTTCAAAAATGATGCCGTTGAGTAGTACAAACATACACAAATTTAGAAATCCTATGAGAAACCCACAACCTAACCCAAGGAGTAGTTTCGGACCATTTATTGGATTCAGCATGAAGAATAAGCCGAAAACAAATGCCATACTTAAACCACAAATCAGTCCCGCAATAATACTGGGATAGATTCGATAAGAAAACTTCTTTGGCAGCCAATCTAGCTGTATCCTCTCTAAGTAAAATTCAGTCTGTTTATGTATAACCAACTGTCGTGCTAACCATCCTAACCAATGTAAACTCTGTTTTTGTGAGTAATGTGGTCCTGATTGTCGGATTGAAAGCATGCGCTGAACATAAGTATCGAGGATACGCTGCCTTCGTGTTGCCAGTGAATCCGTCTCTGAAAAATTTTCAACCGGTATTCCAGCATAGGTCAGTGAAATAATGCTCAGCATTAGTGGAGTTGTGGCAAGTTCTTGCAAAACCTTATCTTCATAGAAGATATTACGTACATCAGCTAGCTTCTCTCCTGCACTCGATAGATAATCTTCGATCTGCTCTAGCGTGAGAGGCTGTACAACGACAGCACTTTGTAGCAGTATACGTGTCTCCAACGTCAAATATTCGAGGCTTCTACTGCAAACAACAATGGGGACTAGACCATGCTCCAGCCGATAAGCGTTGATGGCTTCTATGCATGCTATACGATAGGTAGCATTAACCTCATCCAAACCATCAAAGAGAAATAAAAGTTGTTCAGTATCTACCAACGATTGTCCAAGTGAGCGAGGAACTTGATATCTAATATTGAGCTCTTCAACGAGCCAAATACCTAAATTCTGTTGCTTGATAGCCCATGAGGACAAGTTGAATATCACTGGAATTGCATGTGTATCATCTTTTTGAGCACGATTCAAGAGATCACGAGCTAACTCGAGAAGCAAAGTTGTTTTGCCGGAACCAGGTTCACCAAGTATTAGCAGTTCACCGTTTGCGTCATCATAGACCTGTGTAATACGAGTACCGGGAGCTAGTGGGCGAGCGGGTTGGTTTGGCTGCTGAAAAACGAGTCGCCAAGGATTCGCCACTGCCTCGGATTGTTCATGAAGCCCAAGTGTGATTAGCGCACTACCATACAGCGATTGCTCCAATACGCCGTTGATCCAGAATGCTCGTACTTTCGCTAATAACCGCTGACGATTCTTTTGACTGGGTGGAAGTGCAAGCTGATTAGTAATCGCTGGCAATTGTCTCGGTTGGGAACGATAAGCAAGATAAGTACCAAGTGTTAAGATAAGAGCAATGAAAAGTCCAACCGCTGTTTGCCATGGATGGGCAAATAGCGGTCGTATAATGAACCATGAACGCGGGTCAGGGTTTTTGAATCCATTGGTGCCAGTAGTCGCATAAGAGACGATGACTGATACAATAAAACCTCCAACAATCACGGTACTCCATAGCCACCAGATGAGCTTCCACATCCAAGCAGCGATAGCAATGGTGCGAACCTTTAATGTGCGGTGTGGATGAATAGAAGCTTGAGGTGGTGGAAAATGAGTCATCTGGAGTTTCCTTTCACTCCATTACTCTTAATACAATGTGATGTTGAGTGATAATGAATTGCTTCTTTATACAATCATAATGATGGAAAAGGTTCAGTGAAACGAGCGTATTTTTCAAGATTCTCACCCGCGACTAACGTTTCATGTGGTTCTACTCGGCTCTCTGATTTGTTTCTATTTTATTAATATTATACTCTTAAGTTGACGGTTCGTCTAATAAGGCCTAATACATACACCGACTCTGTTGCCGAATTGAGAAAGAAGCTCATCCTCATGCTATCGCCTTCTCTAAAGCAGCGAAGTGCGATTGGCGTGTCTTGCTCGGGGGTGGCTGCGTTGTCCTGGCTACTTAGTACGTCCGTTCCCAAAATGGACGTGTTTCCCTTGATGCTCTCTACTTTTTCGTATGTCTACGGTATTCGTATCGGAGGAATGAGGAAGTTTTTCGTCCTCGATTCCTCACATGAAGCACTATCCTCTTTTTATTACTCTCCTTGGAGGGTCGGAAGTATTCTGGGAGTAGAATCGGCGAGGAAGCCGCAGTATATGTAGAAAGCCCGGTCATCTCGCTGATACTGGCCAGGGATATGCCCTCTTTGGGTACCAGAGGAGGCCAGTGCAGACGATCAGACCGGTGCATGTCCGACACAAAGGGGGGCCGAAGGCAGGTGCAGGCAGCACTCACGCTGGGGAGTGTGTGAGGAGGGTTAGAGGCTAGAGTCCCGGCGCTCCAGGCGGTTAGGCCAACTTGCCGAGCTTGGGCGTGAGCAGGGCGGCATTGATGGCACGAGCGCGTGCTAACGCCTTGAGGTTGATAAGAATGTAGGTCAAGGTGTTGAGCCGACGCACCGCGTCGCCTTGACGCACTTTGGGTCGTTCGATGCCGCGTGCCTTGGCTTGACTGTTGATGCGTTCGGCACTGGTGCGTTGCCGATACACCGCGCGGTAGAGCGGTGAGGAACGATCGAGCATGGCGCGCATCAAGCCGCCCTTCTCGATATTGATATCTTTGACGCAGCCTTTGTCTTTCTGGAATTGTTCGTGCGCGCAGGTTTGGCCGGTGCGCTGGGGAAAGAGCAGCGGGCAGCGGTATCGCTGGGCGTGATAGCCTTTGGTGTGCAGGAAGCGGTAGGTGGGATGCATGCGTAAGCCGATGGGACACAACGGCACGCCATCGCGGTCGCGTGGCACGTCCTCGTGGCCATGGGTATTGAGGGGAATAGCGGCAATGCCCTCCCGATGGGCACAGGTCTGGTAGACATACCAGGCATCGTAAGCGGCATCAGCCGTCACATGCAGGGGAAAGCGCCCCAGCACCGCCACGGCTTGGATGAAGAGGGGGAGGTAATAGCTGACATCACTTTCGTTGAAGGGTTGGGTGAACTCGGCCAGCACGACATCGCCATAGCCTGGGATGGTCGCACTGACGATGCCGGAGCCGTAGCCCCACAGGTACTCTTTGCGCTCCTTAGTCCCACGGGATGCGCAACGAGCTGCTAACGGGTAGCAAGTAAGAATAAAAATGTGCCTCTTTGAGAGGGAAAAACAACCCATTCCTTCAAGGAGGTACATATGACCAGTATCGCCGATGGATCGGTAATCATCCAGACCTCTGCCGAGTGCGTTCCCTCGCCCCCCTCCTGGTTTGGCGAAGTGGTACTGATGGCGGCGCATCTGCGCAAGCACGGAGTCCTGACTAAGATCAATGAGCGGGTGCGTTTTGCGCGGCGGCGCTTCGGACGCTACGAGGTGATCGATTTTCTGGTGGTCCTCTTCGGGTACGCCATCAGCGGGGAACGCACCCTGGAGGCCTTCTACGAGCGGCTCCAGCCCTTTGCCGTCCCTTTCATGGCCTTGTTTGAGCGGGACCAGTTGCCCGCCCGTTCCACGCTCTCGCGCTTTTTGGCGGCGTTGACACCGGAACCCGTCGAAGCTCTCCGTACCCTCTTTCTCGAGGATCTGCTCAGCCGTCCACTCTCGACCGACTCCACCGAGAAGCAAACTGGAGGCCTGGTGGATCGCGCGGGGACTACCTGGGTCGTCTTTGATCTCGATGGCACGCGCGAGGCGGCTCGACAGCGCGCCTTGCCCCAGACGGAAGACCTGCCTGCGCCCTTTCGCCGGTTGGATGAGGTCTGTGCCCCTGGCTACACGGGACGCAAGCGAGGAGAAGTCGTGCGGACTCGTACCGTCGTCAGCCAGGCCCACACCTACCAGTGGCTCGGCTCGTTTGGCAACCGGGGCAACGGACTCTACCGGAAGGAACTTCGTCAGGCCCTGGCGGCCATCGGTCGCTACCTCGCTCCCCACCAGCTTCCGCAGGAGCGCACCTTGCTGCGGCTCGATGGGCAATATGGCACTGGGGCCGTGCTCTCTGACCTGGCAGGTTTCGCCTTCGTGATGCGCGGCAAAGAGTACAGCGTGCTCGATCATCCACTCGTGCAGGCGCGTCTGCGCCTCCCCCCAGATCAGCTCCAGCAGCGTCCTGAAAGCCCGCTGGTGCGCAGCCTCTACGACTGTCCTGAGGTGCCGGTGGGACCCGAGGGGGTACGATGCCGCGTGGTGGTGGCGACCCACACCGTTGGTAACAAGAAGAGCCCGGTTGGCGTCACACGCTCAGGCGTGGTCTACGAACTCTTCTTCACTATGCTCCCGCAGCAGGCCTTCACCGCCTCTGATGTCGTCGAACTCTATCTGCATCGCGGTGCCTTTGAACCTGCTCTCTCAGATGAAGACAACGAGCAGGACCCCGATCGCTGGTGCAGCCACGCCGCCTGGGGGCAGGAATGCTGGCAAGTGATCTCGCAATGGGTGTGGAACCTCCGCCTGGAGCTGGGGCATCAGCTGGAGCCGACGCCTCTCCGCACGACCGAGTTTGCCCCTGCCATCCCGCCACGGAGCGAGCAGCCTGCCATGCCTCCAGCCTCATCAGCACCCGCCACTGGGTATGGTCCACCCACCACCGCCACCTCCTGGAAGACGGGTCGCTTCTCTGGGCAAGACTTTCCTCTCCAGCCCGATGGAACGCTTCGGTGTCCCGCAGGACAGCAACTGTCTGTTCATGAACGGCGCCGAGAAGCCGATGGCAGCCTGCGCCTGGTCTATTCGGCGAGCGTCCACAGTTGTCGTCCCTGTCCCCTGCGCGAGCAGTGTCAATGGAATGGCGCAGCCACAGCAAAGCCGCGCCAGGTGAGCCTGCTGTTACATCCAGTGGTGGTCGGCTCCGCTCCCGTCCTCTGGCGTGACTGGAGTCGAAGGGTTCATCGGAGGGCTTGTATCCACTTGCTTCGTCACCAGAGGCTGGAGGTCCAGCCAGAGCCCGGGAATGCCTTGCTCGCCGCCACCGCGGCCCCGCTTGCACGTGCTCAGCGTGCTCATACCCGTCTCAGTTGGGCGCAGCGGCTGGCTCGCAATGCTCGCGTTTCAACATCTGGGCAGCTGCGGATCACCTTGTTCGGCGTTCCCAAAGACTTTGCCAGCTCGCTCGGGTTGACAATGGCTTGACCGACGCTCTCGGTGAGCAACATCTGCTCTCCCTCCTCGGACAGGCATGCTTTTCCGAGTGCAACCTCGTGCCCTCTTATTCCCGCTTGTCCGCTTTTCTTCTCATCCTCTGCCCTTTTTCTGCCCTCTCCCGCCGATTCTCCCCTCACTTCCAAGCTCAACATCTCGTTCTTTACGACTTCCCGCACCACATCAGCAATTAGCTCTTCTATCATCTCGTTGCGCATCCCGTGGGTTAGTGGAGCCATCGGCTTGCTCCTGGTTGGTGCTGCTTTTGACGCCCACGCGACAGTCGGGGTCGCCACGAGGTTGGCGCTCTTTACAGAAGCGATCCTTGATCGACTCGCGCAGGTTGTTCTCGCGGACCCAGGCATACTGATGTTTCACATCGAAGGCGATGACCTCGCCCAAGCCTGGGATTTCCTCTTGCAGGGCATGTACGGTCGCGTGGAAGAGGTCTTGCAGATGGCGGTGATCCAGCGTGCGTTGTTTCTCGCACAACCAGCGTTCACTCGGCACGGTGCGCTGCACATCAAAGCCGTAGGGCAGCTCGCAGTTGAGCACCGGACGGAAGCCCAGTTCGAGCACCAGCAAGGGATGCTCGACCAGAAAGGTACGCAACTGGCTACAGTACTCGTAGCCCTCCTTGATCTTGACGAGCAAGGCTTTGATGTAGGCGCTTTCGGGATGCGGGCGTCTGCCGGGATGGGAGGGATCAGGCGCCTGATCGGGCAGCACCTGCCAATCCAGCAGGGCGAACATGGCGCGGTAACGCTGCACGATGGCATCATGGTCCATGAGCAAGCTCAAGGTGCGCTGGTCAAACAGACGAGAGTATGGTAGCTTAGCACTAAGCTCCTCGCAGGGTAAGTAGGTCAACGGTTTTTTTCTACTCTGCCCACGAGTTCGGCTTTTGTCAAGTCTTGGGGGGAAGAATCACTGCTTGCTTGTTAGGAATTTCTTCCGACCCTCTCCTTGGGTAGTGAAAGCATGAAGAGAATGTATCTTTGGCACGCCAAAAACAGCGCAAGGTTCGGAACACACTCCCACCCTGCTCCTCTACTTCCCTGTTCAAGCGCACATGCCACTAGTTTATAGTCGTGGTGGAATCCGTCCAAGAGCGGCGCGGCGATAACCAGTTCATTCCTGCGACCCAGCGGAACACAGCTGATTTCCGCCGCCAGGTCCTGCTGCTGGATACCCTGGTGTGGTCGCGCTCGATTGAAAAACTTGGCATGAAGTACGCGATGCAACTGCTTCTTATTGAGAATGAGGGGCTGTGTCGCGAAAATGGCATAGATGCAGTAAACTCGACGGTATTCTGAGAACCGAGAGGAACCGATTTCATGAATACCTCCACCCCATTCAAATAGCGTCACTTCCAAGCTGATATCATTTTGCTCTGCGTCCGGTGGTACCTCCGTTATCCACTTAGCTACCGAGATCTGCAGGAGATGATGCTCGAGCGGGTTTCTATGTCGATCACACCACGATCTACCGCTCTCGTGCAACACTACGCACCAGAGCTGGAGAAGCGCTGTCGGCTCCACCTTACAGCGACAAACGACTCGTGGCGCGTCGATGAGACGTACATCAAAGTGAAACAGGTCTGGATGTACCTCTATTGCGCTGTGGACTCGCAGGGTAACACCCTGGAATTTCTCTTGAGCCCCAAGCGCGATACGGAAGCGGCTAAACGCTTCTTCTCGAAAGCGCTTGCTGCGCCACATAGCAGCACTCCTCGAGTCATCACCGTGGATAAAAACGCCGCCTATCCTAAAGCTTTCAAGGAGCTGAAAGCGGAGAGGATGATGCCAGATCCTTGTGAACTGCGGCAGAGCAAGTATCTTAACAACCAGATCGAGCAAGACCATCGCGCGCATCATACGGTTGGTCAAGCTCGGAATGGGCTTCTTTTCGTTCGAGACCGCATGGCGGACCTTGCAAGGGTATGAAATGATGAACATGCTCCGGAAAGGTCAGATTCGTGGCGTAGAAAAAAGAGACAGCTTGGAGCAAGCGACATTCATCGCTAGCCTGTTTGGAGTGGCTATCTAAGCTGAACAGGAAAATGAGATTTCACGTTCCCAGCATTCCTCTCATATTTCTTGCAACACAACCAAATGCGTACATCGAACCGCCCTGATCTGATAGAGACTCTTGTGATTAGCCTCTCCATTTCCAGATAGTGATAATATATCACACCTGTGTAAGCTCCTCGACAACAATGGTGATGCAGTTGTTGAGGAGCTTACAACTGTTGTTTGTGTTGTTGTCGTTATTATATTGTTCATTGTTACTCCCATTGCCATTGATACCTGGACTTGTATCACAGACAGCGATCAGCATGCCGCTCAGGAGAATAAGTACCAGGACTCTAGCTATACATATAAGCCGAGATCTGTTCCATTTCTTTGTGGTTGAATGCAAGCAGTAATTCACGCTGTTCCTCCTCACTTCCATAATAGACGACTTTGCTCTTACTGAAAGGGCACCACAAACATGTTAGGCTCAAAACGTCTGCATTCGGTAACGAACTCTACATCACAGCACATATCCTTCTCTTGCTGGAGTTATACCAGCAAGAGAAGGATATGTGCTGTGATGTAATCCCGCCATCCGATTACTCCGGGAGAAAAATCCTCTCTGGATTCATTCAAAAGACAATCACGCTGAAGCCATCTTTTTTGGACTGCCTCCTGACTTTTTCGTTTCGCCCTGGATTGCTGCTTCAGGTGAAGCAGCAACCGTCGTCTCGATCGAATCTGACTCTTTCGGCTCGGGCAACGCTGTCTGTTCTTCCTGTCGAGGAAGTTCTGGCGTAGTGGGTTCAAAGAACGCAGGCAGCAGGGGATACAGACAACTGACCTGGACGTAGAAAGGATCAAGCGGATCAGTGGCGGGATGGACCGGAATGCCATTGCCGCGAACAGCCAGACTCTTAGTCGATGGATACACTCTCCCTAAGAACTTGATCAGTTCCTTTTGCACAAATCCAAAACGCTTATCGCTCAACGCAAGAGGAAGGTTGTAGATCAATATCGCGGGCATCTCCAGGGGTACTGCCTGATCGATTGCCCGACATTCGGTATCAGCCAGCACACGTCCTGTAATATGCTCTGCCTGATCACGAATGTTCACCTTATCACCCACCAGTGCTTTTTTCCCAATCAGCCACATCAAGAGCGCCCGGATCCCGCGTAATTTTATGCGTGCCACACGATCAGCCGCGAAGGCGAAACTGATAAATGGTGAGAGGCGTCCCAGTGCACGAAACACATCCACACATGAAGCGTTGAGCTTGCTATGCCTGCGAACGAGCAGTAATGAGGTAAGCGTTTGCGCCACAAACTCCAACTGTTTGACCTCACCGCCATTGAGCTTGACCGCAATCGCAAACGGACTGCGAGACGAGAAAACGAAGATTGTGGTAACAACCCCCTGTTCATACAGTTCTACCAACTCTTGCAGTCCCTTGCGTACCGCTTCTTTCCCGACGTCCTTTTCATCCAGCATGGTTATCACAACAATCGTATGAAAGGGTAACTGTCGTTTCACCATCTTGAGCATCTCCAACGAAGAGGTCAGTATGTCTCTATCCAGGAAGAACAGTAGTGATGAGGGGACGCTCTTCAGGGGCAAATGGACGTCGATCAGCTTTTCGCCTAATCGGCAGAGCAAGTGCGTATTCGCCTCTTCATCAGTATGTGAAGCGGCTAGGATAGCAGTTCGCTCAGCCGCTGTAGGTGAGACATTCACCCCGACAGAAGTCATTTGCTGATCTTGAGTGTACAGGCTCACAGCACCGCTCGAGGCGATCTCACCTCTAGCGCCGAGTGCTTGTATCTTCTCATTCATAAGGGGGTGCATCTGCACTCCAAACGGACCACCATAGTAGCAGCCAATACTGCTCTTACACATATGATTCTCTCCTATCTGTATCGGATGAGGAAGTACTTCATCTTTTTCCTCATCCACGTATACACCGCGGCGATGGACTAGAACACCAACGGTTTTATCGTGGACAGACATACGTCCACGAGTGAAATGTAAACTCAGGAAATCCAAAATCTCAACGATAATTGATGCAACGAAAGCCACGATGGAGAAGAGAATATTAACGACCGCCTGCAGTCCGACGGCAACTATCCAGAGAGCAACCGCGCCGGCACAAGGGACGAGAATCCCCAGGAACAGGAACACCGCAATCTGGAGATAGGTGGTGATATCTCCCTCAGGATCAAGCAAGAAGAATTTCCGCTCGATATAAAACAGCGCCGTCGCAATAAGGGAGGCAATCAACGTCCAGATGGCAAATCGGCGAAAGCCCTTTGCCTTCCCAGGCGGAACTTCAAACAGCCTCGCCTCAGCAGGAATATATTCTGATGACTCAAGCCAGAGAAGGCCAAACAGTGAGCACAGGGCAAAGAAGAGAATTGCCATGGCAGGCACGGCAAGCCCTGGAAACGGGAGCTCAACTATACCAGCTTCATTGCCGAACAAGGCAGGAATAGCGATTAATGAGCTATATGCTTCACCTCCAATCGCGGCCAAAGCGAACACTAAAGCAATCAATCGGACAATCACAACGAGTCCCGGTTGCTTGCTGTATACTGTCTCATGTGCTTTTCTAAAGGCCTGTAACCACTCCACAACAGCCAGAAACACTTTCCCAACCGGCACAAAGACTGAGGCGTAAAACTCGCCGACTGGCAGAATAAAGCGGCCAAGACAATACCACAGAAAGATCAGAAGCAAGGGAAGCAAGTAGGAATATGGCATCGGTTCACCCCTTTCGAGTGTACTAGAACGTCGGCTTCTCATTATCCGAAGATGCAGGATCGTAGAAAGTCACAGCCTTAGCTCCGTCTTTTAGGAATACATGTGTCCAGTACGCGTTGCTGGCCTGACAAGTGGCGGCTACTTGACATATCCGCCAGACTGCGCGCACTGATGCGGCTGACAGATTGATGTGGGTCGATTTCTGCAGATCAGTATTGTTTACAAGCGCCGAGGCAATCAGGAGATACTTTTCGCCAGCTTGTTGAAAATGCAGTGTTGTATCTTGAAGACAACCCCAAAGATCTGCCCCTTTGTCATCGTAGGGATCGCGCAAAGAGCGTAGTTTATCGGTATATTGCTTTACCTGTTTGCGTAGTTCCACAAGTTTGTGATGCTGGCTAACTAACGCCAGCTGCCAACCTGCCAGTTCTTTCTGGTAGTAACTGTTTGTATCAGCGTTGTCATAGACATTGTTACTCTGGACAAGTTGCGGTTTTGTGGGATCTGCAGGAAAAGCAGGGATTGAAAATTGCAATACGTCGTCCTGGTAGCTATCATGCGTGATCAGCGTGACATAGACTTCCATCCCACCAAAATTCACGGTGATAGAGGAATCTATGCGGTCAGCGACCGCGTTTGCGGCAGTACGGAAAAGGCTCTCAGGATAGAGTGGAGGCGTGTCCAGGCAGATCTGGACAATCCGAAATGGTTGATACGGCGCGAGTATGATTTGTTCCGTCAGAAGTGTTGGCGGTTTCTTGAGGCCACAGCCAGAAACAAGGATTAGAAAAGCAAGTAAACAACAGAAGAGGTATTTCTTGCCGGTGAACAGTTTCATGTCTAGCTCCTGTCGTAACTGGTCGCCATGTAGGCACGCATGAGTTGTGTCTGAGGCCGAAAATCGGTTCTTACTAACACCTTTTCAATTCCTAATGCTTGAGAAAAGGAATTCGAGTAGGCAACCTTGCCAGGTAGACCTGCACATAGTAGGCTTAAACAAAAGTTGAGAACGAGTCCGAGTTGCACAATCTTTATTTTTCTTGCGTACTGAGTGTAAGTATTTACCATCATTGCTACTCCTTTGCTTCGCGAAAAGTGTAGGCCGCATGAAGATACTTCATCTCTTTTCGTGAAGCTGCCGACAAAACTTAACTTCTTGGCCTTTTCTACGTTTATGCTTCACCTCACCTCTTCGTTCAACTGCTTGATCATTGTTATTTGTTCATATCCCCTAAAAATATCGACTTCTCGACGAACGCCTAGGTCGAATCGTAATCTGCAAATGTTCATGCTCACGCTCTTGAAGTTCAAGTTCGCGCACTCGCTGTCGCAAACGCTGCCAGTGTCTGAGGTCGATTAGTTTACTTACTTCTCGGGCGAGTACCACTCCTCCGATAGCAAGTAAGATGCTCCCACTCATGACTAAAAAGATCTCGAGCAGCCGCATAGCCGGGATAAACCAGCATAAACATATGACTAAAGCGATCCAAAGCATTGCAATGGACACTCCTAAGAAGGCTCGCAGGATGATTTTGAATGCACGACCCATCTTGGACCCTCCGTTCTGCTCTCAAGGTTAAACAGGTTCTTCATTGGATTACCTCCATTAGAAGATGATCGTCAGCTTTTACCCTTTTATATCCTTTTATATGCTAATTCTAGCATATAAAAGGTAAATTGTAAAGTCCCTTGAGTAATTTGTAGAAGCACCAATAGAACAATCTCATATCTAAAAAGAAAATATGAGAGTAAAGTATCTGAATCTTGTAACAATTAGAACCAAGCTTTCAAAGAAATTATAGAGTTGTCAGGAACCGTCAACTTTAAAAAAAAAAGCTTAATGAATCAACTATTCTTATCTATTTAAGACATAAATTGACTTTTTGTATTTTTCCAAGTACACTACGTCTTATAAGGTAGCAGGTTTTCTAGTCTTCAAATGTAAATATGTGGGAGTAGTGTTTCGTATTGCAACATATGTAAGCAGAAGCGATAATTGGCCAGAGAAAATGAATCGGTTCCGCTAGGGATGGGATGAAGATAATGGAACTTAACAAGCTTATACAGGCAGTGAAGACCTATAGAGATGCTGAAGCAGAGTCAACTATCAATACAGCCTTTCAAATTGCTTCGGTTGCTCATGAAGGATTCCAGTTGGAGAGTGGCGAGCCTTTTATATATCATCCGCTTGCCGTAGCCAGTACTTTGGTTGACTGGTATGCTCCACCAACAGTGATTGCAGTTGGCTTACTGCATGATACCCTTAACACACGCTATTCTCATGGATACAACTTAGAAACTATTCGAAGAAAACTTGGATCTGAAATTGCTCGCTTGCTTGAGGCTACTGCGAGCCTTAATGGCCTTCTTAGGCACTTTGAAGAAGATTACAGTAGTGAACATGTTGGAATCATTGATGAGGAATATGGAAGGGAAGCAAGTGCGAATGCTCTCTTGCATGAAGCAAGTCCATTTGTTCAGAGTTGGGATGCTTTCGTCATCAAAATCGCCGATCGTAGCCAAAATCTAGGGACTATTTCTACTTTAACCTGTGAGCAGAAACAAAGAGCTGCTCATATTACGCTGAACATCTTCGTTCCTTTGGCTGATCGCCTAGGAATGGGTGCTGTAAAGCGTGAGCTGGAAGATGCAAGCTTTAAAGCCATCAATCCTGCACACTATGATTTACTCCAGCAGTATTATTCAGATGTTAGTCTTAAGCAAGAAATAAGTGAGGGATTGGAGCAAATTCAGCAAGTATTAGCTCCTATACAAGGAAGAAGCCAAGTTCGCTGGCAGCCTTTTTCTTACTACACTCTCTCTCATCATCAAATTGAACAGAATGCCAGGCATGGCAATTTCATGCATGATCGACCTTTATCTATGAAACTAGAAGATGTTGGGGCGTTCGTCATTTTGACTGAAGACGAAAGCGATTGCTATCGCCTACTAGGAGAGATTCATAAACTCTACGCACCGGTGGGGAAGCAACTTCGCGATTTTATCGCAAGTCCAATGGAGAATGGCTATCGCTCTTTTCATACACAGGTGAAATACTCTTCAGGTCAGCTACTTAATATTATTCTCCGAACATACACCATGGACCAGGTCGCTGAGTCCGGATGCACCGCTGCATGGAAAAATATTCCTGAGGAACTTCTCCCTAAATTGCCAAATTCCGCTCATCTTATCGAGGGGAAAATTCAGGTATATACCATGCAAGGTGAAGTCAAATATCTGCCTCTGGGAGCTACTCCTATTGATTTCGCATATGAGGTTCATACCGATGTTGGAAATTTGTGCAAGGGTGTAGTGGTAAACGGAGTAGCTGGAGATTTGTATCAACCTCTACAGAATGGAGATATAGTTGAGATTATTGTAGGTGGGCCAGAGACTAGTCCAAGTCCTGATTGGATAAATCATGTACAAACTCTGCACGCGACTCATCGAATCCGGCACTACCTTGCAGAGCAACATCGCACTATCCTGGAAGAAAGTGGTCGCACGCTCCTGAATCGCGAACTAAAGGCTCTTGATCTTACCTCAACTGATGCAGAAGTAAATCGCTTTCTCACTCAACTAGCAAAGAGAGAAAACCTTGACAGCCCGGAAGATATATTAGTCAATGTAGGACTGGGCCGTTATAAAGCTTCCGAACTTGCAGAGCGCCTTGAGATAAATCGCTCTTCAAAACATGATGAAACCACTTTAAGCATAACTGTACTCTCTCCCGAGGCTATCTCCTTGCAACGAGAAGTTGCACAATGCTGCCATCCAACGCCACCCGATGATATTGTCGGTCATTGCCGGAACAATCGCGTTCTGATTATTCATAAAAGCTCGTGTCCGAGAATCAACGGAGTGCAAGAAACTATAGCTGTCGAGTGGGATACGACTCCTCCGGAGCCAAACTATGTTATTGTCGTTCGGGCTTTAAATGGTCCTGGCCTTGCTGCAAACCTCAGCGGTGCCATGGCTCGTATGGGTTTTGATATGCTGCGATTTGACTCTCGACAACTCGCAAATGGTGGGATGACAGAGACATATATCTATCTTGAGAAAACGACTCCACTTCAACGTTTGCATATCCAGAGGGGCTTAGAGGCTCTTCCTCATGTGAAAAGCGTAGAGGCTATTGATGCTCAAATTCTTTCCAAGCCGCATTTGCCTAATCCTTATGGACCTAAACCTGCTGTAGGTCCACGTTTTTACGGACGTGGCATTGAATGCCAGCGCATAAGAACGCTGGTATGTGATCAGTCCCAGAACTCTGCTATTCTGCTGTGGGGACAAAAACGGATCGGGAAAACATCGCTCCTGTTACGGTTGGTCGAACAGGCGAGCCGAGACTTTCTACCGGTATACGTAGATTTACAAAGCATAGCTTATTGTTCAACAACACAATTCTTGAGCACGCTCATAAACCAGACAATACTGCAACTCAGAACCCATGTGCCGGAGTCATTGAAACATATCACCCCGCTTCATCTCAATCGGCTCACAAAGGATCCTCTTGGTCAATTTGATAAACTCATGATGAGCTTACAGAAAACCGTCCAGTTTCAACCACTCGTAATAATTATGGACGAATTTCAATATCTTTGCGAATTGCACGAAGAGGTTGTGACTAGCCAGGATATCTTTCGTCACCTGCGCAGCTTATCACAACATGGACAGGGTATTCATTTCATATTTAGCGGTGGAGGATTGCTCAGTGAACTTATTAATCAACCTGGTCTTGCTCCTTTGTTGAACATCACCTTTGATGAGAAGCTAGGCTGTCTAGGAGAATCTGCTGCTAGGAGTCTTATCAAAGATGGCTTGACGCGAGTGAGCGAAATTGAAGAGGATGCTATTGACGATCTGCTGAAGATTACCTCAGGGCATCCTTACTATCTCCAACTCCTTTGCTATAAGCTCTTTGAACAGGCGCAACAAGACAAAGCAATCGTTACTCAGACAACTATATCTGAGGTCAGCTATGAATGGCTCAGGCAGGCAGATGAAAGCCGCTTTCAGCATTTGTGGGAGGGGAAATTTGGGACAGATTCGCAAATGAACAAGGTCATACTGAGCGCTATTGCTCAACTTGAAGTAGAGAGTGGTGAAGTGGAGTATGATCACTTATATGAAGCTATACAATCTCTTATAAAAGAGCGAGATCTCGTTCATTCATTAGAAGATCTCACCTATATGGGTGTGATCAGGCACAATCAATTGAAATATGCTATCGAAGTTGAATTATTTGCACGATGGATGCGTCAACACTGGCCGCTTAAATTGGCACTGAAGGAGGCTGGGGTAGTATGAATATATCTGAGCCCCTCCTCGAGGCGAATCCTTTTACCTACCAGATTGTTTGCGATCCCAAGGCTTTCTATGGTAGACAAAATGAATTGGAAACAATCTGCGACAACTTACGTGGGGACTCACCTCGTTGTTGTGCTATTATTGGTGAGAGCTATATTGGCAAAACGAGCCTTCTACGCTATCTCACTCATCCTCAAGGAGCAGTGACACAAAACGCTCTGGGAATAGAACAATTGATTTTTGTCTACCTTGATACGAGCGTATATCTTGATTTGACCAGCTATGAGCATACCTCAGTTCAGTTCTGGTGGGATCTTTTGCAGGCTCTCCAGACGAAGTTGGATCCGAATCATCATCCTACCAAGCAGCATTTACCGAAAATAGGCATAAATCGAAACCCCATTGATAAAGCTCATGATATTAAATCCGATTTAGAAAAACTTATTCAAGCTCAAAAACGTCCAATAGTCTTTGCATTGGATAATTTTCAGGGAGTTGCTAGCCTGCCATTATCTGATAGTGCCTGGTTACGTGCGCTGGCGACAGACTATAATTGCGCGTATGTCGTCACCAGTCGTCACCTATTGTACCTGTTGTATCACTCAGAAAGCTGGGAAAGGCCTTCCCCAGTATGGAATCTTTTCTCAGATCGTGTCTATCTTGGCTTGTTACAAGAGGAAGAGGCAATGGAGTTTATAATTCAGCAAGGCAGATTATCAAGCTTCTGGCATCAACAAGATATCGAATTCATTAGGAAAACAGCAGGGCGTCACCCGGAGCTACTTCGAATGACTTGCGCACTTCTGTATGAGAGGCGTAAACAGGCTCCTAAAACTCTGGATCCTGAGGAGTATGAATTTCTTGAGTCTCGTATCTATAGAGATGCCAGCCCTATCTGTAACCAACTATGGTTTGGGCTGACAGATCCCGAACTTCTAGGCATTTCAAGAAGTGCGGAACCCCAAAGAGATTCCTCGAAACTCTCTATGCACCAAAAAGTGTTGATGGGAATTGCTGCAGAGGGAGATAGCTCAGAGGATCGGAAGTATCTTTTTGAGTTAGAGGAACGTGGCCTTATTGAGCGAGTTGACGGGAAATGGCAGGTGTTCTCAGGAATCATGTATCAATTTATCCTAAGACAGGAACAGGTGCGACAACTATCCGGCCTACCTACTGTATTTCCTACTGTAAATGAGCTTTGGAGTGAACAACAAGCTGGTAATTCGTCATTAAGGAAAGCAAAGGCTCCACCAGCTCTCACGTATCTCGAGGGGAAGGTATACCACTACCTCCAATCTCATGCAGGAGCAGTGTGCGACAAAGATGAGATCAAGCACGCTATCTGGGAAGACAAGTTGCCTAGCGATAGCACTCTACAAAAGATTATTGAGAGAATCCGCAGGAAGATTGAGCCCGATCCCGATAATCCTCGTTACCTTATAGCTGTTCGCGGTCAAGGTTATATGTTACGAGAGAGCCAATCTGAATGAGGACTGATAGAAGGAAGGGATTGGCTTTCGCCTTCAAAGCTGCATCGGAAAGCATTCATTTTAGCTGACTTGCACCCAATTTTGAATGGTCTCCTTCTTTTGATGCTTACACTGGAGAGCCAGTAAATTAAGTATTGGATATATCGAAATCCTTAGAATTAGTAAAAGTTGTCATGCCATCTAATAAGTCTGAGGGATTATCTTTACATAATAGTAGTTCTTTGAAAGAAACAGACATAAATCCTTCAGAGATTGAATGGTTAAATAGCTCCAGTAGAGGTATATAGAATTCTGCAATATTAAGTAGCCCAATTGGTTTAGAATGCAGTTCAATATATGACAATGTTAGAATTTCAAGAAGCTCTTCAAAGGTTCCAACACCCCCTGGTAGAGCAATAAAACCATCGGATAAATTAGCCATTAATGCCTTACGTTCATGCATATTTTCAACTTCATATAAGTGAGTTAAGCCATTGTGAGGTCCCTCAAGCTCAAAAAGTGTCTTAGGAACTACTCCGATGACTTTGCCTCCCTCTGCCAAGGCCGCATCTGCAACGGTACCCATCAAACCAACGTTTGCTCCACCATAAACAAGCTCAAGCCCGCGTGCTGCCAATTCTTTACCAAGCAACTGTGCTTTTTGATAGTATTCCTGACGTTTACCAAGTTTTGAACCAGCAAAGATACATATGCGATGCATAACAAACCGCCTTAACCGTGTTCATAAAGAAAACATCTCTCTAACTTACATTGCACAGCCGGGGAAGAAGTTTTTTGATTATTATCTGTTGTACCTTCTCATCGTTTAGCCGCTCATTTTAAACTATGAAGAACTGCAAAAATAGAACAGAACTTCAAATTATTCTCAAAAAAGTTCTAGAGAACTAGCATTTACATACTGAGGGTATTAGCTCGGTGTATGGGAGGTCTCTTTTTTTATGTACTTTTTCATCGATAAGCTCTCTTTTTAATTTATCAAATGAGGGCTTTAACTTGTCCAAACAATTCTCTAACTCTTTTTCCCCTAAAAAGATATTCCAATCCCACTCATCCTCCTTTCCTTTGGCTTTCGCAATGACTTGTCGCATATACTGAGAAGGTAAGTCAGTTGCATCCATTAGAAAAGATTCACTGTCATTTTCACGAGGAAGATTGACATATAGATATGGCTTTCCCAACCTAAGAAGATATCTTGCTGATTCTGGATAGTTTTGACATTCATAAGTCTTTCTATGGACAATGTAGGGACTAACGTCAACATCTAAAGGGGCAATATGCAGATGTGCATGTTCAATACAGCAACCTCCACCTTGAATGTACGTGCTTGCACCATGCTCAAATTGTATACAATCTGAGCCATATTCACATTTAAGAATTTCAGATGTGCGATCAATTACCCAGCTTAGCTCAGAGTAAATGGATTGAGGTAAATCAGCCATTGATGGAAAGTGATTTTTGGTTATGATCAGAAGATATCCCTCCACAATTTGCCCAAGACCGGGAAAAACAACAAAGTTACTCGTCTCGAATAAAATTCGATCGCGCAAATGCGGAAAGAGACTATGAAAGAAAGAGATCTCATTTGATTGAGAGCCCGAGAACTCTAAACAGAACTCACATTTACTCATTAATACCTAGTCCTCTATTTATATAGCAAAGAAATTATGTTACTTGAATCATTTTACTACACACTATTATGTACGTACAACAAGGGAAAAAGTATTCAGTAGTACTAATGTATCACCATCCATCTTGTTGTGTTATGGGATTGTCCAAATGGAACTCATGGAGCACGTCCTGAAGCATTTCTATAGTTACAAGATTTTCTGCTGGGGTCCCGTGAAGTTCAGTAGTTACTTTCTCGAGTAATTCAGGTAAAGTTAGCGAGGGCTGATTAAACTTCATAGGGATTAAAGTACGTGAAACTTGATGAAACACTGCAAATTGACGCGTTCTTTCATAGTAATTTTGAAACATTGTGAAAAGAGAGGGTCGATCATCCATATTTTTGAGGACAACTAGATCAGAGAAGTAACCAAATGACTTATGAGAATATTCGCCCACATACATCTTGTCATCATCAAGAATCGAAATACGAAAAGAAGGGATTAGAGGATGCGGAACAAGTCTTACATAAGTCGGGCAGTTATGGCGATTAATCTTATTTGCTACCCTGATCATTGATTTGATTAGATCTTGAGTTTCGGTTGGTTCTCTTTCCTCAATTTGCGCCATACTACGTACAGCAGCATCCGAAGTCGGATCCAGATGCATTACTTCCAAGGTCCTAGCCCGTCTGTTATTAATAAGCTTGCTTGCGCATGGATCAGTTAGTACATGAACTGCTGACATTCCTAGATATTTATATGAAACTCTGCAATTTGTTGGCAAGTCGCACTCTAGGTTTCCTTCTCGTTTAATAACTGATACAATGCCAAGCCTATCTAGTAAGCGTTTATATCGACCTGTCTGTATAACAAAGTATATAAGGGCGCATAAAATAACACATAAAAAAACAGTAACTAATATTATCTGTACTTCTGCATCCTGCCTGATGATAAGAAGGGAAAGCACTACCGATAATACAGCACCTATAACAGAAGACAGAAGCCAATCAATTATTCTAATATGTAGCTGATCCATAAAACGCCTCCAGCTTCTGGAAATATCTGTTCAGTCGAGCGCTACCTTATTAAACGTATTTTCTTCAATCAACAAAAATACAAGCTGATAGTTATTGTACTGCAACAAAAATCTGTACACAAAATCGGCTGCTGAAATTGAGTAAGCTTATCTCAATATTGCAGCGCCCCTTTGGCTTTCAAACTCGGCTGGGTCAAATACCCTAGTGCTGAGTGAATGTGTTTGACCTCATCGAGAAATCGTCCAATCTGCTGGTAAGCGTCATGTTAATACAGATACTCTGCAAGATCGACTTGCTTCTTATTAATGGTGAGTACCAGGCGTTCAGTATACTCATTTGGGTGGATTCGACAACTTCCGCAATGCTGATAGCATCACCTGCTTCATGAAGCATGCTAACATATGCCTCAATAGCATATGTTAGCATACTTTGACATCTAAGTTTGATCTCCGAGCGGGTCTGAGTAAAGGTTCACCCCAGTCTGCGTCAACTCCCGATCTAATGAATGTCCCAGAGCCACCCTCGAATTGCGTATGCAAATAAATCCATGAGCCCTAATTAGATACATGAACTCCAAGTGTAACTAATCGAATGTTAGTAAAAGCAGCGACCCAAATGTGTTCCTAACGTGCTGTAGTGAGCCCTTATACCAGCGCCCAAAATTATGCTTGTAGGTAGTACGTACTTTGTGTGGCTTCATATGCCTAATGATGCCCAACTGCGCCATTAGTTCACGGACGCATTTGCTGTTTACCCTCCAGCCGAAGCGAATCAGATGAGCCGCTGGTACCCAATAGCTTGGCCAAGCACAACAAGTCTGCTTGCTGTTCCACAGCCTCGCTGACTTGCTAGTAGTAGCTATTTCTGGGCAAAACTATGATCCCCCAAGTTGACGCTACCGCATAATCTTCGACCAGTTTCATAGCAAGCGCTCGCTTCTGCCCGCTATCACGACTAAGAGCGGCGAAGCTTTTTTGCGGTCTCCTCTCTACATTGGGCTTGCCAACCATCTGTTCTCTTCCAACCACATGCTCGTGTTCCTGTCCGCTTTATGTCTGACGCTCAAACACTAAAGAGCTTTGAGAATATATGTTCAAACCTGTTCCATTTATCTTGCAGAAGCGAGGAAATTGCCCGCAAAGTCAAATATATTGTTTTACGAATTGAAGAGCCAACAAGAAGATTTGCACTATAAAATAAGAAATTATCTATATATCACTTTTTAAATGGTGAAAATTCCTAATTTCATCTTTCTGATTTAAATAATCTGCAATTATCATATAAGAAATGTTGGAATAAGTCAAATATGTTTGTTGATGGAGATTCCACCACTTATTGGATGCGGGTGATTGAAAAATGAGAAAGCAGTTGCTACTGTAAGCAAAAACTGAAGAATACAGGTAGGAAGCTCTCATGTACGTGACAGTATTACTCAAGATCGAGCTAGATGCCACCGCTAGTGTGAGTTAAATGGAACGCCAGATCGGAGAAGCAGGAAGAGCAGCGATGAAAGCAGCCCTCGCACAAGCCCCATTCATCAAAACGAGGAACAACAGGGAAGTTGCCTGCAATGTGGAAGCCACAGGTGCAGACTGAAGGAAGCAAGCGGAGAGTCTTGCTGACGAGTTTTGGACGAGTGGAAGTACTGCTCAAGCGGGTTCGCTGTCAGCAGTGTCACCGATTAGGGAACAACTTAATTCCATGCCTACAACAATTGAAAGCCCATCATTGCTTCCTACTCCACCGTCACCGACTTTGCCAAATTCCTTGGCTGATCCACGTTGCAGCCACGTGCAACCGCCGCATGATAGGCGAACAACTGCAACGGAATGATTGCCAGCAAGGGACTCAACTCCTCCATTGTAGCAGGCACGTAGAGCATATCGTCGGCATGCTTGTGTATGCTATCATCTCCCTCCGTTGCTACAACTACTACACGAGCATCGCGGGCGCGTACCTCCTGCATGTTGCTGACTACCTTTTCGTACACATGCGAAGCAGTTGCTACTGCGATGAGCGGCGTATCTGGATCGAGTAGAGCAATCGAACCGTGCTTTAGCTCGCCTGCGGGTAGTCCCTCGGCATGGATGTAGGAAATTTCCTTGAGCTTGAGCGCACCCTCCAGGGCTGTGGGAAAGCCTACTCCACGCCCGATAAACATCATACTGCTGCAATGTGATAGCTGCTTCGCCAGAGGCTCGATCACATCATCAGGACTTGTAGCACTGTCAAGTATGTGCTGAATCTGGTTGGGGATATGTTCCAGCGCTTCCAGCACCATCCCTGCCTCTTCACTTGCCATACGACCACGCTGCTGAGCAAGGTACAAACCCAGCATGTAGAGTACCGTGACAGATGTGATGAACGTTTTCGTCGCTACGACGCCGATCTCCGGTCCGGCCTGCAAGTACAACACTGCATCGGACAGGCGCGTAATCGCGCTGGCAACGACATTAGTAATCGCAATCACAGGTGCTCCCTGCTCGCGTGCCTGTCGAATGCCCACCAGAGTATCCGCTGTTTCGCCTGATTGTGTTACGGCGATACATAAGGTTTCCGGCCCGACGATAGGGTTACAATAACGAAACTCAGCTGCGGTAATCGTCTCTACAGGAATACGTGCCCAGCGTTCGATCACGTACTTGGCGATTAAGCCAGCGTGATATGAGGTACCACAGGCCACGATCACGATGCGTTGCACTTTGTCGAGTAGGCCAGCCTGTTTCATCTGTTTCAACTCTGCCAGGTGTAATTGCCCATCATGAACACGTCCCGTTAGCGCATGGCGCATAGCCTCCGGTTGTTCATGTATCTCCTTGAGCACAAAATGGGGATAACCGCCCTTTTCCGCTGATTCCACGTCCCATTCAATGGTCATGGGTTCGCGTTGTACTGGTCTACCATCGATTTTGCTAATCGAGACTCCTCCAGGGTGCAGCGACACGATTTCACCTTCATCGAGAATGAGAACACGACGCGTGTGTTTGAGTATGGCCGGGATATCGGATGCCAGGAACTGCTCGCCCTCTCCAACGCCAACAACCAATGGTCCGCCGCCCAAACGAGCGCCAATCAGTACATCTGGTTGCTCAGAACTGACAACGGCGATAGCGTAAGCGCCTGTGACACGCTGCAAAGCGAGACGCACTGCCTGCTCAAGATCGTGCCCGGCTTCACTGAAGTAGTAGCGCTCTACCAAGTGTGAGATCACTTCAGTATCAGTCTCGGAGAGAAAGGTGTGCCCTTCATGCTCTAATTCTGATCTCAATTCGGTAAAGTTCTCAATGATGCCATTGTGTACGACGGTTAGTACGCCTGTGCAGTCAGGATGGGGATGG
>WNGJ01005592.1_pt1 | contig 28491 bp, 27 predicted proteins | sample 5400611 | NCBI WGS metagenome assembly WNGJ01 (sample SAMN13153375, study PRJNA577476) | soil metagenome | isolation source: 40 cm soil or saprolite under Garry oak tree replicate 1 | place: USA:California | collected 2016-06-15
TCGCCTCGAGGCGCCTGCCCACGCGAGCTATTCACATGCTCGAGCGCAACGTCATGGCGTATCGCCACCACTGGATCGTCCTGCTCACCGGGTTCGTCGAGCCGGTGCTCTACCTGCTGGGGATCGGTTTTGGCATCGGCTCTCTGGTGCGAAACGTCCCCGTCGGCCATGGCCAGGTGATCAGCTACGCGATGTTCGTCGCCCCGGCCCTCATGGCGTCGTCGGCGATGAACGGGGCCATCTACGAATCGACGTTCAACCTGTTTTACAAGCTTCGATACGTAAGGAGCTTCGACGCGATCATCGCCACGCCCGTCGGCATCGAGGATGCGACGGTGGGCGAGATCATCTGGGCGGTCGGGCGAGGCAGCCTCTATTCGGTCGGCTTCCTCGTCCTGATGCTCGCTCTCGGATTGGTGGCCTCACCATGGGCGATTCTCGCGATCCCGGCCGCGATTCTCGTGGGTTTCGCGTTTGCCGCCCTGGGCTCCGTCATCACCACGTTCATGCGCAGCTGGCAGGATTTCGACGGAGTGCAGCCCATGTTCCTGTTCTCGGCCACCTTCTTTCCCATCACCGTCTATCCGCCCGCGCTGCAGATGCTGGTCGAGGTCACCCCGCTCTATCGCGGCATCGACCTGATCCGCGGCCTCACGACTGGCGCGGTCGGCGTGGGACAGTTTGTCGACGTGGCGTACCTGGTTTTGATGGGGATAGCCGGTGTCACCATCGCGGCGGTCCGACTACGAAGACGTCTCCTGAAATAGCTTCTAGGAGAGCGAGTAGATTCCAGGCAGCTCGCGATACAGCCCGGCGTAGTCGAGCCCATAGCCGATGACGAACTTGTCAGGGATCACGAAGCCTGTGAAGTCGATTTTCACCTCCACCTCGCGGCGCGCGGGCCTGTCGAGCAGGGCCGCGAGCCTGAGTGAGGCGGGACCTAGGCGGCGCAGCCGCTTGGCGATCACGTCGACGGTACGTCCCGAGTCGATGATGTCCTCGACGAGCAGCACGTGGCGGCCGACCAATGGGCCCTCGACCATATGCGCGAGCCTCACGTGGCCGCTGCTCGACGTGCCCGAGCCGTAGCTGGCCGCGCTCACGAACTCGAGCTCGGCCGGGATGGCGAGGCTCCGCAGCAGGTCGGCGGCGAAGACGGTGGCGCCTTTGAGGATGACGATCATCACCAGCGGCGTCTCGATATCGGAGTAGACCTCGGAGATCTGCTTGCCCAGCTCGCGCACGCGACGGCGGATGCGCTGCGAGCTGATCATCGCCCGCGCCGGCTTGGCTTTCGCCTCCCCAGTTGTGGGGAGGTCGGCCTTCTCACCTCCCCACAACGTGGGGAGGTCGGTCGCGCGAAGCGCGGCCGGGTGGGGGGACTCACTCTTGCTCAAATTCAAACCCCGACGGGATGCCAGACGGTCTTCATCTCCATGATCCCAGAAGCGACCATGGTGCGAACACGTCGTTTGAACGGCGGAAGCTGCAAAGCGAAGGCAGGCTCCGCATGACAAACCGAAGGCGCCCCAGCAAGGTGCCCTCGATACAGATGCGAGACGGCTGTAATTATGGGTGCCGTCTCGACGGTGCCACAAGCGTGCGGGCGTCGAGATGAACGCTCCTCCAATCACTGAAGTCGTTCTTAGTTACACCCCGGGTGGTCCCAAAACTTCGGCACCCCTACTCCCCAGGCGCCACGACCTTCCTCGCTCGTCATCAAAACTGTGCCCGGGTGGGAGTGGTTGACGCGCCAAAATCGGCTCACGAAGCATCGGAGCCGTTTCGGGGACAGCTTCCTGGGCGAAAGGTCCTATTGACTTCGACCTGTCCAGCGGTAGGCTGGCGGCTCCAGAGGGCTTTGCTGCGCCCCCATCTTGCTAATTGGAGGAGGTCAGATGAAGAGACTCATTTCCAGCTTCGTCGCACTCGGCGCGGTGCTACTGATGGCGGTGACTGCCCAAGCGAGCGGGGCGGGCGCCATCAGTGTTACCCAGACGTTCCATAACGCCACTCAGCAGTTCGTGCCCCCGGATCCGACTGCCGTCCAGCCGTGCACTGGTATACCGGGGACGCTGACGCTCACTTACAACGGCGTCGCGCATTCCACGTTCCTGACCTCGGGGGTGGGTGCTGGAACCGGTTGGTTCACCTTCACCGCAACCGGGACGTTCACCTTTGTCGGTAGCGACGGGGTTAACTTCAGCGGCCGGTTCACTAATTGGGATGGCCAAAACGTCAACCTTCAGAACTTTGCCGCGACTGGCATCCTGGTCGTGCACGGGACCGGTTCGGACGGCTCCTCGTTGACGTTCCACGACGTCTTCCACATGTCGATGTCCGCCTCTGGCATCACCCTCTTCTTCGACAAGCCAACCTGCGGCTAGAGCTTTACCGGGGAGGGACGGTCGCCTACAGACCGCCCCTCCTCGCTTGTCGCTTCATCCGGGTGGCGAGAAGCAACAGAGACTGAGCCATGCTGCGGTCGAAAGGTTGCAGGACTGTCTAGCGGCCTCAAAAATGAAATTCGATGCGAGGTCGAAAACCAGTTCCCTACAAGTTGAAAATTCTTACTTCGTCTGCGCCCGGGTTCGACCGCGGTGGACATGCGATCAAGATTCCACCACCCTTCGCCAAGGGAGGCGTTCAGAAACCTAGCGACCTATCGACTGATGCTTCTGAGTTTTGGGACAAGGTGGTGCCTGAACTCGAGCGTCTGGAACTGGTTGGAGAGGCCAACTTCGCTGGCCGGATTGCAATGGCCGAGTGCTACGCCCGAATGATGCAAGCGACTCGGATCATCCGCACTCAAGGCGTGCTCGGTCACGATCCCGACAAAGGGCGGCATCCCGCCATCGGTGTAGTCGAAGAGGCGTCGAGGAACCTGCGCGGGTTCATGGCATCGTTTGGGATTTTGCCTTCTGACGAAGTTCGCCTCGGGCTCAAGAAGTCGAAGGTCGAAGCGGCGAACCCGTTTGCTACTGTCCCAGGAGAGATGACTTGAGCAACCGCCCAGAGATGAAACCTGTGCCAGGATCACGCGATTCGGAGATCGGGTGGACGCCGCCTCACCGTGAACAACCCTCGCAGCACGACGATCCGTCGGTTCCTGTGCCCTCGGTCAAAGAGGACTTGGGTCCTTACGCCCTGGGGTGAAGCGGAGAAATCGACTTAGGAGGTGAAAATCGAATATGAACTCGCCTAAACGCCGACGGGGTGCCACACGGTCTTCATCTCCATGAAGGCGGTGATGAGGTACGGGCTCAGCTCGCCCGGGGCGAGCTTCACCACCCGCTTGACGTTGTCTGCGGCGGCCTTCTCGATCTCGGTCACCTCGTCGGGGGTGCAGCCGGCGACATCGATCGCGTTGACGTCCATGTGCGCCGCGAGCCAGGGCAGCAGTTCTTTGCGAAACCCGCTCAGCACGTTCGCGACGCCGACCGGCAGGTCGCTCGTGGCCAGCACCTCGGCGAGGGTCAGCGCCGGCAGCGGGTTCTCCTGCGGGGCGAGCACGACCACCGCGTTGCCGCCGCACAGGGCCGGGGCCACGCGCCGCACCAGGCCCACGAGCGCGGGCTCCTCCGGCGCGACGATCCCAACCACACCCGTCGGCTCTGGAATCGTGAAGTTGAAGTACGGGCCGGACACCGGGTTGGTGCCCCCAATGACCTGCGCGAGCTTGTCAGTCCACCCCGCGTACCAGACCAGCGCCTCGACCGCGTCGTCGACCTCCTTGTTCGCGGCCCTGCCGGAACCCAAAAGCTCGACGAACTGCGCGCGCCGGCCGTCCAGCATCTCGGCGGCGCGGTACAGGATCTGGCCGCGGTTCACGGCCGTCCGTGCGGACCATCCCGCCACCGCTCCCCGCGCGGCTCGCACCGCATCACGTAGGTCCTTGCGCGAGCCGCGAGGGACGTTAATGCTGCCATCGAACCGATACGCCCGACCCGACTCCGATCGCACGAACTCGCCCGCTATGAACATCTTGTAAGTCTTGCGGACATCGATGCGGCCGCCGGCTCCGTTCTTAGCGGTGGGCATCTAGACGAGCTCCAGGTACGGCAGCAGGCCGTGCCGGCCGCCCTCGCGGCCGAACCCCGATTCCTTGTACCCGCCGAAAGGTGAGGTGGGGTCGAAGCGGTTGAAGGTGTTCGCCCACACGACGCCGGCGCGCATCCGCTCCGCCATCCACAGGATGCGCGAGCCCTTGTCCGTCCACACGCCGGCCGATAGGCCGTAGGGCGTGTTGTTCGCCTTTTCTACCGCCTCGGCCGGGGTGCGGAATGTGAGCACCGACAGCACCGGGCCGAAGATCTCTTCGCGTGCGATGCGGTACGACTGCGACACGTTGGTGAACAGCGTGGGCGGAAACCAGTAGCCTCGCTCCGGCAGCTTGCATTCCGGCTGGAAAATCTCAGCGCCCTCTTCGATGCCGGATTCGACCAGCTCTTCGATCTTCTCCAGCTGGGCTTTGGAGTTGATGGCGCCTATGTCGGTGTTCTTGTCGAGCGGATCGCCGAGCCGAAGCGTGCCGAGCCGCAGCTTCAGCTTTTCGAGCAGCGGCTCTGCGATCGACTCCTGCACCAGCAGGCGGCTGCCGGCGCAGCACACGTGGCCCTGGTTGAAATAGATGCCGTTCACGATGCCTTCTACCGCCTGGTCGAGCGGCGCATCGTCGAAGACGATGTTGGCCGCCTTGCCGCCGAGCTCGAGGGTCAACCGCTTGCCCGTCCCAGCCAGCGACCGCTGGATGAGCTTGCCGACCTCGGTCGAGCCGGTGAACGCGACCTTCTTCACCCCGGGGTGCGTCACCACCAGCGATCCGGTCTTGCCGCCGCCCGTGAGGATGTTGACGACGCCAGGCGGCAGCTCGGCCTGCATGCAGATGTCGGCGAACAGCAGGGCGGAAAGCGGTGTGGTCTCGGCGGGCTTCAACACGACCGTATTACCGGCGGCCAGCGCGGGCGCGATCTTCCACGCGAGCATGAGCAGCGGGAAGTTCCACGGTATGACCTGGCCCGCCACCCCAAGCGGGCGCGGCTTACGGTTGGGGAACGCCCACTCGAGCTTGTCGGCCCACCCGGCGTAGTAGAAGAAGTGGGCGGCCGCGAGGGGGATGTCGACGTCGCGCGATTCCTTGATCGGCTTGCCGCCGTCCATCGTCTCTACCACGGCCAGCTCGCGCGCCCGCTCCTGGAGGATGCGGGAGATGCGGAAGATGTAGCGCGCCCGCCGTGAGGCCGCCATACGCGACCAGGAATCGAAGGCCTTGTCAGCCGCCTTTACCGCGCGGTCGACGTCCACCTCGTCGGCCTCGACCACCTCGGACAGCTTCTGCTCGGTGGCGGGATTGATGGTCGGGAAGGTCTTGTTGCTGTGAGCCGCGACCATCTTGCCGCCGATGAAAAGGTTGTAGCGCGGCTGGATCTTGACGAACTCGGTGGACTCGGGCGCGGGCGCGTACTCGAATGTCTGCTTCGCGAGGGCTCTCGCTCCATCGGGGGGAGGGTTAGGGAGAGGGGCGTGTGCCCGCAGCGGCCGCTTCGCTATCGCCATGTCAGTCGATGGTGAAGTAGTCGCCCGACTGGTACACACCGGTGCGTTCCTTCTCGATCTGCATGAGCACGTCGTTGAGAAGCGTGGACGCGCCGAGCCGGAAGCGTTCCGGCGTCATCCACTCCGCCCCGAGCGTCTCGTACAGCACGACCAGGTAGGCGATCGCCTGCTTGGAGGTGCGGATGCCGCCGGCGGGCTTGAAGCCGACGGGCCGGCCCGTCTCGCGCACGAAATCGCGGATCGCCTCCATCATCACCAGGCTCACGGGCAGGGTCGCCGCCGGCTGCACCTTGCCTGTGGACGTCTTGATGAAGTCGGCGCCCGCGGCCATGGCGAGGATGCTCGCGCGGCGCACGTTGTCATAGGTGCCGAGCTCGCCGGTCTCGAGGATCACCTTCAGGTGGGCTGTGCCGCATGCCTCCTTGATGGCGATGATCTCGTCGTAGACCTTCTCGTGGTCGCCGGAGAGGAACGCGCCGCGGTCGATCACCATGTCCACCTCGTCGGCGCCCGCGGCGACCGCTTCTCTGGCCTCGGCGATCTTGATCGACGTGAAGCTCTGGCCGGACGGGAACGCTGTGGCAACCGAGGCCACCCGCACCGTGCTGCCGCGCAGGTGGGCTTTGGCGTCTGCGACGCGGGCCGGGTAGATGCAGATGGCCGCCACCGAGGGGATCGTGGAGTCACCCGGCTTGGGGCGGATTCCCTTGGCGCACAGGGCCGCCACCTTTCCGGGGGTGTCGGCGCCTTCGAGAGTGGTCAGGTCGATGCACCGGATGGCGAGATCGAGCGCCCACAGCTTCGACGACTTCTTGATCGAACGCTTGGCCAGCGACGCCGCCCGCTCGTCGGCCCCCACCTCATCGACGCTGCGCACACCGCGCATCAGCGAGCCGATGTGCGACAGGGACAGGGCGGTGGCCATCAGCACATAGTAGGACGAGGTCATGGACACCCATGAAGCAGTGGCGCTCGGGGCCGTGGCCAAGGCCGCGGATGCCGGGCTCAAAGGCCTGGATGCCAGGTCGTGGCGCGATCGCCTCGAGGGCAGCCTCGACGACCTCCGCTCCGCGTTCGAGGTGCTCCTCGACGAAGATCGCTCTGCAGCCCTGCAAATGGCTACGGGCGTTGTGGGCTTCTGGACGCTCACCAGCCGCATCCCGGAGGGCAGAGGCTGGCTTGACCGGGCATGTGCGGCTGCTGATCCCGACGACGCCACGCTGCCGCGTGCCCTCTATGAGAACGCGCTGCTCGCTTTCTGGCAGGGTGACGACGACATTTCGCGATCGCTCCTGGCGCGCAGCCTCGATGCCGCCAGCAGCCTGAACGACGCGACGGGCGAGGCCGTCGCCCTGTGCGGGATGGCGAGAGTCGCGCTGCGCGAGGGAGACCTCGACCGAGCCCGAGGTCTATGCGAACAGGCCCTCGAGCGAGTCGAGGGAAGCGCTGACAAGCTCGGACGTTCGAATGCCCTTCACGTGCTGGGAGTAACTGCGCAGATGCGAGGAGACCTTCACGAAGCTGCGCAGTTCATGAACCGCCGTCTGCAGCTGGCGCGCGAGCTCAATCACCTGGCTTCAGTTGCTTCCGAGGCCGGCAACCTGAGTGTTGTGGAAAGGCAGCTGGGCAACATGGAGCGCGCAACCCAGCTCGCGCTGGAGTCGCTGGCGCTCTCGGAACAACGGGGCGACGAATGGATGCTCCCCTATCAGCTGAACGCGCTCGCGGGCATTGCCGCCGCCAAGAAGGACTTCGCCCGCGCGGCAACACTGCTGGGCGCGGCCGCCGGAATGATGGAACGGATGGGCACGGCGTGGCCGCCCGATGAGAAGCCACACTTCGAGACGACGCGGTCGGCGGCCGAGGCCGCGCTCGCGCCAGACAGCTTCGAGCGAGCCTGGGCTGAGGGCGAGCACATGACTTTGCCCGATATGGTCGCCCTCGCCCAATTGCCGACCTAGAAGGTGAAGCACTCCAGGAGATTTCCGATGTCAGACCGGCCGTCCCGAGGCGCAGCCGGAGGCCCGGCGGTCGCGCCTCCCGCCGCCGCCTGGTAGTTGGATCCCACCGGCGTCGCGGCGTCGAACGTGTGATTCACCGAGGCTAGCGTCGGCAGCCCGAACACGGCCTCGATGAACTTGAGGATCGAGGTGTGCTCATACAGCGTCGGCTCGAGGTGGCTCGGCCTGGCCCACGGCGAGATGATCCACGTCGGCACCCTGATGCCAAGGCCAAATGAATCGAGCTGGGGCGGCCGCACGTGATCGAAGTAGCCGCCCGCTTCGTCGTACGTGACGATGTAAACGGAGCTGTCCCAGGCGGACGATTGCATCAGCGCGGTGATCAGCTCGTTCTGGATCCCCATCCCGACCGACACGTCCGCCGGCGGGTGCTCGTCCCAGCCTCTGGCGAAGCTCGGGATCACGAACGACACCTGCGGCAGCCGGCTCAGCTGCAGATCGTTGAGGTAATCGCCTTTGCTTCCAAGGGTGCGCTGATCGTGCGCCCATCTCTTCCAGAAGACGAAGACATTGTCCGTGTTGCCGAACGGAACGGTGTCCCAGCCTATGTTGTAGATCTTCCAGCTCACGCCGGCGGCCTCGAGGAGGTCGAGGATGATCGGGTAGTCGAAGACGCCGTAGCCCCAGATGCCGTTGGTCGTGATCCCGCCGGACGTTCCGGCCGCGAGGTAGAAGCGGTTCGGCCACGTCGGCCCCATCAACGAGCAGAAGTAGTTGGTGCACAGCGTGAAATCGTTGAATAGGCTGTAGTAGAACGCCAGGTCGGATCCGGTGTAGTACCCCATGCAGTTGATGCCGTCGGTGGTGTAGAAGCCATCCATCTTGCCGGCGTCGTATTCGGCATGAGTCGCGTTCCAGCCATGCCCGATATCCGGCGTCGAAAGGCTGGTGAAGTGGTAAGGAGTCACCGACCCGCCGTTCCCATCAGGCTGTGAGTAGCCCGCAGGCACTCCGTACCGCCCGGCGAACGGAGCGAAGCCGTAGTAGTGGTCGAAGGACCTGTTCTCCTGCATGTCGACGACGACGTGTTTGATCGGGATGGTTCGCGGCTTGCTCCCCCTGGGGGTCGACGCTGCCTGGACCGCTCCCAACCAGGGAGTCGCCAGGCCCGCGATCCCGAGCGAGCCTGCCACTTTCAGCAGGCCGCGACGGCTGATCGGCCGATCGAGAATTCGCTCGTCCATGCGCACCTCCAAAAACCCCGCACTGCCAGAAGGTTTCGCAGCCTCCCGTCGGCCCATTGAATTCGATGTTGGTTGTCGGGAGAGCGTGGCGTGGATAAGCCGTTGGAAGGCGGCTGTTAAATATTGATCCTTGGGACGCGGTCAGGAGGTGGCGGTTTGCTCCACGCCCGCTTCGCCTCGAGCCAGCCGGCCGCGAAGGGCCGCGAAGTACCACGCGGCGGCGACCACGAGCACGATGCCGACGATCACGTCGGCGCCCCAGAAGTCTTTGGGGATCATCAACGCGCCGAGGGCGATCAGCGTCCAGGCGAGCGCGGCGTACATGACTGGCGTCGCCCACACGCCGAGGTCGAAAGCTTCCGGCATCTTGTCCATACGGTGCCGACGGGTCACATATGCGAGCACGGTCAGGAAGTAGACGACGAACGGCAGCGTGGCCGTGGCGGTGATCAGGAGCAGGAACGCCGAGCCGCCGGTACCGGTAACCGTGCTGATGTAGCCCCAGGCGACGAAGACCAGCCCGAGTGACGAAGCCGTGACGAGCGCCCGGATCGGCGTCTGCGTCTGCGGGTTCACCTTCTTCAGCGAGGACGAGAACGGGATGATGTTGTCCCGCGCGAACGAGAAGATCAGGCGGCCTGTGGCGGCGAGTCCGACGACGTCGAGCGCGAAGATCGAGAACACGACGATCACAACAAAGACGTCCTTGGCCACGTCACCCATCCAGTACGCAACGATGTCGACCAGCGGCACCTGCGACGCCTTGGCCGCGGCGAGGTCCGGGATGGCGATGGTAAAGCCGATCAGCGCCACCATGCCGAGGACCGCCGAGCTCGCGACCGACCACACGACCGCTCTTGGGACGGTAACCCGCGCCGCGACGGCCTCCTCGCCAAGGTCGGCGGCAAGCTCGAAGCCGACGATGGTGAAGATCCCCATCAGGGCCGCATAGGGGAGGGCGCGCACGATGTCGCCTCCGTGAACCCCGCCGGTATCGCCGAGGAAGGTGATCGAGTGGTTCGGGTGGATTGCCCACAGCACGAAGAGGATCACCCCGAATCCGACCATGCCGACGATCTCCGTGAACACGGCCACGTTGTTGATGCGGGCGGCCAGCGCGATCGAGATGATGTTGATCGCCAGCACCGCGGCGAAGATGACGATGGTGATGACCAGGTTGATGGTCGGGTTGCCGGAGTCCAGGCCGAGGATGGTGGCGACGAGCGGGGCGAGGACCACGAAGTTGATGCCGGCCGCGCCGACCGCCAGGTAGCACAGGCCCACGAAGCCCGTGAACCAGCCGTAAGTAGTGTTCACCAGCCGCGCGCCCCACTGGTAGGAATAGCCGGCCAGTGGGATGCGTGTACCGAGCTCGGCGACGACCAGGGCCACCAGCATCTGGCCGGCGGCGGCCACCGGCCACAGCCAGATCATCGCGGCGCCAAGGTGGGCGAGGCCGAAGCCATAGTTGGCGAAGAGCCCGGTGGTGATCGAGATGATCGAAAAGGCGACCGCATAGAGGGAGAAGAGCCTGAGCGCCCTGCGCAGCTCCTGCTTGTAGCCGAAGGACTGGTTGATGGCCTCGTCTGCAGTGCTCGAGGGCCCGGGCATTTGCTGTCCCCTTCCTTTACTTATGTGTTATCGCCGAGCACCCGCTCGAGATAGGCGTTGCCGAACGTGCGATTCGGATCGAGGCGATCGCGCACGGCGATGAACCGGTCCCACAGCGGGTAGCGCGCACGCAGCGTGGCGGCGGTCTGGAAGTGGAGCTTCCCCCAGTGCGGGCGGCCGTCGTGGGCTTTCATGATCGCCTCCACCTCACGGAAGTACGGCTCGTACTCGAACTTGTGGTAGACGTGAACGGCGACGTATCCGGTCTCGCGACCGTACGCGGGGCTCAGCGGGATGTCGTCGGCCGCGACCACGCGTACCTCGACCGGGAAGCTGATCAGCAGGCCCTGGCGCTCGATCATGGAGCGGATGTCGCGCATCGCCGCCACGAGCTCTGAGCGCGGGACCGCGTACTCCATCTCCGCGAACCTCACCAGGCGGGTATTGGCGAAGATGCGATCGCTCCGGTCGGTCATCTCCTTGCGCGACATGGTTCTCGCGGTGATGGCGGCGAGGCCGGGGATCCACGTCCGGCGCACCTGCGCAGCGCGCTGGATCATGCCGAAGAGGTGGTTCTCCAGCAGGATGTCGTTGATGTACGCGCCGACGCCGGTCCGGCGCTGGTTTTCATGCGGCGGGTCCTCGGTGCGGGTGTTGGCGATCGACTGCGCCACTTCCGTGTGTGGGAACCAGAAGAGCTCGAAGTGGTCGTTCTTCGCGCAGAGCTCGTCGAACTCCTCCAGCAGGTCGTCTAGCTTTCGTGGCTGCTGGATGGAATGGATGTTGTAGGGCGGCACGCACCGCAGGGTCACGCTGGAGATCACCCCGAGCGCGCCCAGGCCGACCTGTGCGGCCTTGAACGTCTCGGGCTCTCGTTCGGCGGAGCAGTGCACCACCTCGCCGGCGGCAGTGACCAGCGACAGAGCCACCACCTGGCTCGAGATGTTGCCGAAGCGCTCGCCGGTGCCATGCGTCGCCGTGGAGATGGCGCCGCTGATGGTCTGGTAGCCGACGTCGCCCATGTTCTCCATGGCGAGGCCGAAATGGGCGAGGGCGTCGCTGAGCTCGAGGATGGTGATGCCCGCCTGGGCGGTTATCGTGCGGGCGTCGCGATCGACCTCGAGGACCTTGTTGCAGCTGCCGAGCTTGATCAGGCAGCCGTCGGTGACGCCGATATCGGTGAACGAATGGCCGCTCCCGGCGACCTTCACGTGCTCGCCCCGCTCCGCCGCCGCGCGCACGATTCCAGCGATCTCCTCCTCAGAGGAAGGTGACTCGACTCGCGCCGGGCTGCACGTGTAGGTCCCGCTCCAGTTCGTCCACGTCAGGCGAGCCGCGCTCACCATCCGCGAAGGTCGACCGCCCAGGTCTCGAGCACCTCACCGTCGCGCACGAGGTGCATGCGCTCGTGCAGGGCGACGGTAGGGTCGCAGTGAGCCGGCATCACCCGGATCAGGTCGCCCACAGCGACACCATCCCCCGGGACGAACGTCAGGTGCTCGTCCGACACGATCATCACGTCGCCGCCTCCGTCGACGTCGGGTTTGCCGTGGTCCATGCCCAGCGCCTTGAGGCCGCAGTTGGCCACGGCGTAGCCGGAGGCCGAGGTGGAGATCACGGTCGCGAGCACGCTCAGCGCCTGCTTGAAGGGCAGGCCGAGCTTCGCATAGGCGGTATCCATGAGCGCGTATGACCCGGCCTGGATCTCGTTGGCCCACGTGTTGAGGTCGTACGTGCCGGTGCCGCCGGCCGAGATCACGTCGCCTCCGACGTCTTCGTGTGCCCTCACCAGCAGCTCCATCGCCTGCGCCGTGAGGTCCTGCCGCAGAGAGCGATCGTCCAACCCGACGGCGTGGCCTTCGTAGCCCATCACCCCTCGTACGGTCAGCCCCTTGGAGCGGGCCATCTCAGCCAGCGTGCCGGCGTTCTCAGGCGCGCAGCCGCACCGCGGAAGCCCCACGTTGACGTCGATCAACACCTCCTTGATGCCACTTTTGGCCGCGGCCTCGATCGTCTGCAGCGAATCGACTGCGACCGTGACCCTGGCGTCGAGCCGGCCGAGCCTGGAGGCGTCGAGCACCTCATTGGCGAGCAGGAGGTCCTCGCCCAGGCCGGCGGCGGCCATGCCCTCGACCTCCCGAATGGTGGCGCACGTGAACGTTTGATGGCCCGCCGCGAGCTGGCGCCGCGCGAGGGCGGTGCACTTGTGGGCCTTCACGTGCGGGCGCAGTCGGGGCCCTGGCAAGGCCGCGGCCATTACCGAGAGGTTCTGCTCGAAAGCGTTCGCGTCCACGACGAGGGCCGGGGTCACCAGCTCCTCGACCCGGGTCGCGGCCACGCGTGAATCATGCCAGCCTCAGGCCGCCCGGCCCCGCCGGTCCCCAAGAGACTCTCTAATACTTCAGTAGCCTTACGGACGACACGCCCTTCTGCCTCGCCTAGCCTGCCGTCATGCGTAGTGTTCCGGCGGCGAAGTTGTCTGGAGGCGAGTGCTGATGGGCTTGTGGTCCCGCTTCAAGCTGATCTTTTCGACCAAGGCCTCGAGCGCTATGGACCGCGTCGAGGACCCTCGTCAGGTCCTCGACTACGCCTACGGGCAGCAGCAGCTCCTCCTGGTGAAGCTGCGCCAAGGCCTGGTCGAGGTGGCGACCTCGAAGCAGCAGCTCGAGCGCCAGTCCAAGAAGCTGGAATCTCGCGTCCCACAATTGGACGAGCAGGCCAGGCGAGCTCTGGTCGCCGGCCGCGACGACCTCGCGCGCATCGCTTTGGAGCGCAAGCGCACCGCTCTCGCTGAGGTCGAAGGCTTGACTGTGCAGATCGCGGAGGTCGACGTCGAGGAGAAGCGGCTTGCCGGCCAGGAGCGGTCCCTCCAGTTCCGCATCGAGGAGTTCCGCGTGCACCGCGACGTGGTCTCGGCGCGCTACAGCGCGTCAGAGGCCGAGGTGAAGGTCAAAGAAGCGCTGTCCGGCGTGTCCGGCGAGCTGGCCGAGCTGGGGATGGCGGTGGGCCGAGCCGAGGAGAAGGCCGACCGCCTTCAGGCCCGCGCAAGGGCGCTCGACTCCCTGGTGGACATCGGAGCTCTGCAGCCTGCCGGCGGCGGCGATTACGTCGAGACCGAGCTGCGGCGGCTGACCAGCGGGGCTGAGATCGATGACGAGCTCGAGCGCCTGAAGGCCGAGATTGGTGCGCCGCGATTGGCGGCGACGGGAGATGGCAACGATGCCAAGTGACGTCGACCGTGAGCGCGAAGACCAGTGGTTTGCGTGGGCGATGTCCGCGCTCGGCGGCGACGAGCCTCGCGCACGAGCGGCTGCGCGCGCGGCCGACGCCGTGCAGCGGACAGGCGCCGGCTTCGCCACTGCCGCCACCGCGGCCAGGGCCGCATATACGGATTTGGCGATATCGATTCCGGACCGAGCCCCTTGGGATGAGGCCGCCGCCCCGGCGGTCGATTCGAAGCCGCACCTGTCGCCCGACGGCAGGTGGTTCTGGGATGGCTTCAACTGGACCGCCTCACACCTCAACAAGAGCTCAGCCCTGGCTCCGGCGCCGGTTCAACCCCCGCCGGCGTCGAGCCAAGGCTTGAGCTCTTGGGCGGGCGGCGCGACGTCCGAGGATCTGTTCTTCGGCCAGGCGGTCATCGTCTGGGCGCGCTGGATTCTGATCGCGACTGGTCTCGTGCTGTCGTTCTGGGAGCCACAGAGCCTCGGGCTGCTGCAGATCCAGCTGGCCGCCATCATCGCGCTGGCGTTCGGCAACTTCTATCTGCATGTGCAGCTGCTTCGCGGCCGCCCGGCCATCGATCGGGTCGTTTACGCGGCTAGCGCGGCGGATCTTGCGGTCGTGACCACGCTGGTCATCTCCCAGAACGGTTACAGCTCGCCCGTCTTCGTCTTCTACTTCGCGGCCGTGCTCGGCCTTTCGGTCGCGTTTCCAGCTGTGCTGACGGCTCTGTACACCGCGGCTGTCGTGGTCGTCTACGGCATCGTCTGTGTAAGCACTGCCGACAGCGCTGAGTACCCCGCGGTGTTCACGCGGCTGCTGATGATCGCGGCGATCGCGGTCTGCGGCGCGCTCTTTGCACAAAGCGAGGCGCACCGGCGCGCGGAGGCCCTGGCGGTGCACGAAAGCGCGTCTGCCGAGGTCACGCTGCCGTCCACCGTCCCAGGGCCGGAACCTGTGCCCGCAGGCGTGGGCTGAAAGGAGAGAGATGGAAGCCAAGGCTTTGAGAGAGGTCCGGTCTCACGAGCAGGCGGCGCTTGAAGACGTGTTCTTCGGGCAGTCGGTGATCCTGTGGGCGCGATGGAGCGTCATCCTCGCCGGTGCGGTGCTGGTGCTGTGGACGTCCACCACCGTCGCCCAGCTGACGCGAACGTTCCCGTTCTTCCTCGTCCTGATGGCGATGAACTTCTTCCTGCATGGTCGATACGTGATGGGCAGCCCGCTGAATCGGACGGTGGTGGTGGCGGCGAGCGTCGCCGACCTGGTGCTGATCACGGCGATCGTGGTCTTCTGGCCGGGAGCCGTTGGGCTCAACAACGAGTTCTTCGTCCTCTATTACCCGGTCGTGTTCGCGTTCGCCCTGGTCTTCCCACGCGTCATCGAGGCGGCTTACACGGTGCTCGCGATAGTCGCGTATGCGACAGCGTGTCTGGTTCTGAGTGGCTCCGTCTTGTTCGCCGACGGCGCGCTGAACTTGAAGACGCTGATGATGCGTCTGATCGTGATGGCCGCGATGGGCTTCCTCGGCAACTACTACTTCCGGATCCAGCGCGATCGGCTGCGGCGCGCGTCGAAGGGGACGCCGTCGGCGCTCGACGAGCTGAAGTCGAAGCTCGCGCCCGCACCGCGTCGTGCCATCCGTTCGTGACCTGGCGATCGGGGGAGAAGGGCAGGTGGGATTCCTCGGCCAGATCGCAGCCAGCCTGAAGGCGGGCCTCGACGCCGCGCTTGCGCCTGCGGTGGACCCGCGTACGACATACGTAAACGCGCACCAGAAACAGCAAGCGCTCCTCGCGCAGGTGCGGGTGGCGATTAACCACGTCACTGCTTCCAAGGAGCGGATGCAGGCGCGGGTGCTGGAGGACAGGGCGCGGCTACCGCAGATGCTCGAGGAGGCGCGTGCAGAGCTCGTCGGCGGCAACACTGACGCGGCCCGGATTCGCCTGCAGAGGCGACATGTGGTGGTGCTAGAGCTGGCGGCGCTCGAGGCGCAGGTGGCCGAGGTGGAGCAGGACGAGACGAACTTGAGGGTGCTGGAGCGCCGGCTGGCGAGCCAGGTCGACGAGTTCTTGGCTCGCCAAGAGTTGATCGTCGCGCGCTACAACGCGGCCGAGGCGCAGATCCAGATCAAGGAGGCGGTGACGGGCGTGTCCCGCGAGTTCGACGAGCTGACCGCCGCCCTCACGGAAGCCGAGGAGAAGACGGAAGGTATGGAAGCGCGCGTGAGCGCCATCGATCGCCTCGTCCGTGAAGGGCTGCTGGAACCAATGCGCGTTGGCCCGAGCGTGCCTGATGTCGATGGGAATGACGAGGTCGACGGGCAGCTCGCGGAGCTCGAGCAGGAGATCGCGCGACAGGCGTAGGACTGGGCGGCTCGTGAAGGTCAGGGCCTAGAATTCAACGAGCCGTTCCGGACTAGCTCAACGGTAGAGCAGGCGGCTGTTAACCGCAAGGTTCAGGGTTCGAATCCCTGGTCCGGAGCCAAAGAGCCGTCTTCGGCGATGACCTGGACGTCGGGTCCGGCGACCAGCAATGTCACCGGTTCGCGTCGGTGTTTGTACCTGACGTAGAGACAGCATTCACCACCGACAGGATCGCGTTCTGGACCGCGGCTGCGCCCGACTGATCAAGACCGGTCTGCACGAAGAGGACCGCGTTGAGCGCCGTCGCCGCCACGGCGGCGCCAACGGTCAGCTGGCGGAGGGCCGCGCGCTGGTTGGTGATCCTGCGGCGACGCTTGCGGCGGTCGGTGTCGATGCCCGCGCGCCACGGCTCCGGTGATACCTGCTTAGGGCCCTGGCGCTCACCTTCCGGCTCAGTCATCGCCGGCAAGTCTAGCCATCTTGAACTTGCGCAGAGCCTATGGGGGTCACATCTCAAAGTAGGGTCGTCTGACCGATAGGATTTCGACCGCCGATGCTCTTCGCTCTGGCGTACTCCTGGCTTCGGCTGCTACTCGATCTCGTTGATGTGAGGCTGCGAGTGCACGACCTGACTAGCCCGCGGTCGTGCGCGAACTCGCGTATTCGGGATACCGCGCGCGGTAGCCGCGAGCTCTGCCGATCATCGCGAGCGCGGGAAACGCGAGATGTTGCACGAACAGCGGTGGGTTCGCGATCCGTATGAAATCGGCGACCACGGTCAGGAGCACGGTTGCTTGCAGAAGATGCATGTCGCCCGAAGGGAGAAGCTTTCCATCACGGCTTAGTCCAAAGTATGTCTCGAAGAACAGTTCTGCCGACTCGAGCGCCGGACGGTGCTCGTAGTAGATCCGCATCACGCCCGGCCCGGCATTCCACTGACTGTGGGGGACGCCGACAGGGCAAACGATGACCTCACCCGGACCGCCACTCCCTGTCCGATTGCCGATCTTGTACCCATAAGCGCCTTCGAGTACCACAAAGCGCTCCTCCTGGCTCGGGTGCAGGTGCGACCTGACGACATACGGGCCAGGCTGCGTAGTTAGCTCGGCCCGAAACAACTCCCCGTCGGAAGACTCGGCCGTCGATCGAAACACGAGGCGTTCGCCTGTCTGAGGGCTCTCGATTACGGTCCCGATCTTGATCACGCCGGCTGCCGTCGCAGCATCAATCGGATGACTGCCTTGCCGATGACGACCGGATGATTGAGCGCAGTCGCGATCTTACCAGCGTGGGAATTGGGGTCCCGGGCCACGCCCAGTTGCGTCAGAGGGGTGCCGATGTCGAAATAGGTCCTCTCGCAAATCATCTGGTCACCATTGAAAACGAAGACGATGATCAGGCGGAAGTCGACCTTGCGGCCGGTCGGTGGCAGGCCGCGCCAATTTCCACGCTGGGTGCCGGTGAACCGACCCTCCACGATCACTGCGTCGGGCGCGTGATGGAATGACTCTGGGTGAAACTGGAAATCTGGGAACCCTTTCTTGTTCTCCAGGAGGAGAGCATTTACGCCGGAGTGGCCGTCCCAGATCTCTCCAGTGGCAACTATCTCGTAACGCGGATGTGCGAAGGCGGCGATGCACCGGTCGAAGTCGTGCGCGTTCTCGGCCTCCATGTGTTCGCGGACCGTTGCTTCTCGCTGCTCGCGGATGTTGGTGCTGTCAAGCACTGAGTAAGTATGCCGGGGCTTCTTCCCAAGGTCGCGACAATCCAAGGTGTGGGATGCAATTATCACGCCGCCGTTACCAGCGGCTTGAGCGAGTCGTCGGTTACCGTGCCTGGCGGTCTTGCTCCTTGCCTGCGTTTACGACTGCCTGCGCTTCATCGTCGGAGCGCTGATGCCCAAACTAGATCACGGGGACCGTGAGCTTGAGTTCCTCTTGATCTCGGTTGAGATCGATGAGATCGTTGGGTTGCGAGTCGCCTTCGCTCGATTTCTAGGGAGTTGAATCCATGGCTTCGAGTGGACATGGCTTGATAGAAAACGGAACCCGGTCGAGCCTGCGCGCAGGTGCAACCTGAATAAGACATTTCCACGATGATTGACTATCTGAAGAACTTTCGCGTCTGATGTGCAAAGGTCCAGGCTGACCCACCGGCCAAAATATTGGCTTCGACTGCTCAGTGTTTGCTTAGTCGCTCAACCTCGCTCGTCGGAACTCGAGGACGCCAACCAAAGCGCCAACCAAAGCGCCAACCAGCGCCAGCGCGGCTAACGTGCGCATACGGACGGCCCGAGACGACCGCCGCCGAGTTACATCGTCTGCCTTCAAAACTCCCCACACCCATGGCCGCAGCTCTTCCACTCCCGCTCGCTCGAAAATCTCACTGACTTTCTGCGAGAGTTCGGGCGATGCTGGCCAAGGACGCAACTCTCGCCCATTACCCGATTGACTCTCTCGCTCAACCGTTCACTCAATGCAACGATTGGTTCTGGGGTTTCCTTGCGTTCGAGCGGGTCACGTGGTCGGCCGGCTCAAAACTCACTCGAAGGAATCGTTCGAGTATCGGCAGCAGGCAGAGCCTCAACTTTGCCGACATCGACCATAGTTTTGAGATGAGCGCGACCAACTCCTAAGCATTGCGATCCCTGCGGTTGACGCGACGGGTCAACGCCGACAGGCTGCTGCTAGTCCTCCAGGGCCTCGCCCGCCAATCGGTTCATGATCTCGGCCGCTGGCAGCACCTCTCCGACGTTCCCACTTGGGGTCGCACAGGTGCTCGAGCGCGGTGGCTCGATGCCGGTCTCGATGGTGGCACCCTGGACTAGCCAGGCTTTTTGCGGCTGATCCCGCTTTGCCCCAAACCTTTGCTTCGCGCCGGGGAGTCCCGGTTCTCAGCGGATCATGGTCGGGAACAGGAACCGTCTTGGTCATCGGGCTAAGTCCTGAGGCCTTCTCATACTGATGACATGGCTACGTACTTGGTCAATGACCGCGCCATCGTGCACGCTCGACGTCTAATCGACGCTCGCCAGTACGTGCTCGACAGCAACTGGGGCGAAGTTCAGCCTGGAGCGCACGATGAGAACGCGTTCCTTAAAGGACACACCTGGAATGAGTACGGCGAATGGCACCTCGGCCTTAACGAGGAAGCGACTGACGAGACCAAGAGCCGGTACGCGTTCGTCTATGGTGACTTTCGGCGGGTTCATCGAACCGGCCTGATCGCCTGTCAGTACCGGGCTGCGGAGTGGCGTCACAAGGAGATCGAGCTAGCCGCACACGAGCTGCTACAACGGCTCGACAAGGCGAGCGCCTGAGGCATGACGGCCATGGCGGCGAAATGCAGTTCACAGCCAGAGGGTAGGCGAGCTTTAGTGACGTTGGTGCGTCTTCCTCTAGGTGGAAGGACCAAGTTGCACTTCCTGATGGGCAGGGATTAACTTGAAGGGTTGCAGGCTGGGGTTAATGCTCACAAAGGGGGATTGTGAAATTGCTTGGTAGAGCCGTCTGGATTTTTGCCCTTTCGAGCGCACTCGCGCTCATCGCGTCGAGCACAGCGCTGGCCGCCGGTCCGCCAGTGCTCATCAGCGGGCCGTCACCGTATGCGGCGGCCTGCTCGTCGCACGACAACTCGCTGACCGGCAGGACGTTCAACAACGCGGAGGTGGAACCGCAGGTGGCCGTCCACGGGAGCAACGCGATCGCCGCGTGGCACGAGGACCGGAAGTCGAACGGTGGCGCGCACGGGATCGGAATCGGTTTCTCGACCAACAGCGGCAACACGTGGAGCGAGACCACCATTTCGCTGAACGCATGTGGGCCTGCTCCCGTTGATCCGTCCCTTGCCGGCTACTTCAGGGCCTCGGACCCGTGGGTGTCCATCGGTCCTGACGGCACCGCCTACTTTTCGGCGCTCTCGTTCAACATCCAGGTGCCCAACGGGGCCAATGCCGTCGTGGCCGCGCGCTCCGTGGACGGAGGCGCCACCTGGGACCACATCCAGCGGATTCCCGGCGGGTTCTTCGACACCAACGACAAGAGCACCGACAAGAACTCGACCACGGCGGACCCCGTCAAGGCCGGCACCGCGTATACCACCTGGGACACGCTGCTCCTAGCGACCGACAACCCTGACGACAACCCCCACACGCAGGCCTACACCGGACCGGCGTACTTCTCCAAGACGACCGACGGTGGGAGGACGTGGAGCCAGGCCCAGATCATCATCGACACCAAGAACCGCACCCAGACGATCGGCAACATCATCGTCGTCGACCCGCGCAACGGCACGCTATACGACTTCACCGACCTGATCGTTTCGCCGAACACGCCGTTCCAGGGAACGCGCAGCAACGCGTTCCTCGCGTTCGTCAAGTCGACGGACGGCGGCGACACCTGGACGCAGCCGCAGGTCATCGCCCCGTTCAACAGCCTTGGCGTTCGCGACCCCAACACCGGGGAGCCCGCGCGGGTTGGTGACGGGCTGGAAGAGGTCGCCATCGATCCTTCGAACGGCAAGCTCTACGTGGTCTACGAGAGCTCCACGAACTACCAGAAGCAGCTGAAGCAGAGTAGCGGCGCATGGGATGACGAGATCCTTCTCACGAGCTCAAGCGATGGCGGCGCCACCTGGGCGAGCCCATCCGTGGTGCACAACCTCGCCTCGGGCCTGCCGACCTTTACGCCAACGTTGGCGGTGAACGGCGGCAAGGTCGCGGTGACCTACTACGACACCCGTAACCTGGCGCCGGGGGACACCGCCCACTGGCCGACCGATTACTGGGCGCAGGTTTCGAACGACGGAGGTGCGACATGGGGGCCCGAGCAGCACATCGCAGGCTCGTTCGACCTCCGAACCGCGCCGGTCGCGCGTGGTTTCTTCCTCGGCGACTACGAGGGCCTGCAGCCGAGCGGGACGGGCTTCCTGGCGGTCTTCGTCAAGACCAACTGCGACGCTCCCTACCCGACGAGCAATCCGCTGTGCGCTCCGGCGAGCAGCAACACCACGTCGACGAGCAACACGAATCCGACGGACGTTTTCAGCGCGTCGGTTTCTTAGGCGCAATCAAGGGCGGGCGGTAGTCGCCCGCCCTTTCATTCGATAACGTGGAGGACCTTTTCGGGCTCGTGGGGCTACCTCCTGACCTGCCTTCTTTTAGGTGTGCATGGGTGTAATCCCCACGTGGCCGGATTCGGCTACCGGCGGGGTTCGGGTCCGCCGTCGGCACCATAGAGGTCGCCCAACGAGCGCGACCTCTGATCCGACCACTCAGGTTCTTGCTGATGTGAAGCCGAGACTCTCGTACAGCGAGCGCGCCGCGATTGTCGTCCTCGCTGGTGCCATGGCTCGTGTGGCGGATCACATGGACCTTAGAAGAAGGTGATCGGTCCATCGTGCCCGCGTTCACGGTTGAGTACCCTCGGCAACTCAATTCGGGCGCACAAGCATGCTTGAGCACCGCCGAATGTGAGGCGCTAGCGACTGCTGCACGCCGAAGCGGCAACCGGCTGATCAGGTCCGTTCCATCAGCCGCTTTAAGGCAACGAGGTCTTTGCGATTCGCACGGCGCATGGCAGCCGCCATCAGCGGAGCGCTGACCTTTGAGAATCCGCTTGGCTCGCCGCGGTTTCGAAGTGTCATCCGCGTGAAGCTATCGCCGACGTCCTCCCATGTGTACGTCGTTTCCATTGGAAATGGCCCTTGTGCGGTGCGCATTACGAGTCGCTCACCAGGAACTAAGTCGATGATTTCGTACGTGTAGGCCAAGCGGCGCCCAAGAAATCGGGCCACAAATGCCATCCGCGAACCGACCTGGACGGGAGGTGCAGTCTTCCATTCGACCGAATCGATGTTCACGTACCACTCTGGCGCGTTAGTCGGATTAGCCGCGTAAACGGCGACTACGTCTCGCGGGCGGTTTATCACGATTTCCGTCAGCACGTCTACAGCCAAAGTTGTTCTGAGCCTCCTCGTGTCTCGTGATGTTCCAACAGCTGGATCATCGAGCGGCTGCAGCGAGCAAGCAGCCGGACAAGCGATCGAGCATTGCTCCCCAGCCGTCCCGATGGGAAGTCGCGACCGATTCAGGCAGGTCGGTGTGGATGATGCGGAGGTTGGTAGCCATCGGGCCGTCCGGCTCTAGTTCAACCGTGACAAGGCTGGGGTCCGGGCCGGTGAAGGGCGATGCCCAGGTGAACACCAGACGCCGCGGCGGTTCGATCTCGAGGTACTTACCGAGGTGTTCGATCACGGTGCCTTCGTGCCTCATCACGATTCGCAAAGCTCCTCCGACCCGCAGGTCCACCTCGGCTTCTACCGCGCCGACCGGCGACATCCACTGCCGTAACCGATCGGCGTCCGTCCACCATTCGAAGACCTCAGCCGCTCCTGCCGGCAACTTGCGCCGGATTTCCAGCGCGCCTGGGCCACTCATGGTCTTCCCTCAGATCGCAATTTGGCCTCCAGAAGGTCCAGCCTGGTCTCCCAAAAGCTTCGATAACGGTCCAGCCAGGTGGCTGCGCCTATCAAGGGAGTAGGTTCCAGCGCCAGCTGATGTTCCCGACCATGGATTGTTCGTCGCACCAGCCCCGCTGATTCCAGAACGCGAATGTGCTTCGAAACAGCTTCCAGCGAGATGGCGAACGGGACAGCGAGCTCGGTTACCCGCGCCTCCCGGAGCCGGAGGTGCTCAAGCAAAGTGCGTCGAACGGGATGCGCAAGGGCTGCATACACCCCGTCAAGCCGCTCAGGCGGATATTCAACCATTTGGTTGAGCTTACAGGGCGGCGAACCTGGTGGTCAATCCCTCCTCGACCTTGCGCAAACGGGCGGGAAGTTATCCGGGTCAGGTGAGTGTGCCAGTGGCTTGACCGACCTCGATCAGGTGGCCGTCGGGGTCCCGGACATACGCGCGGATCTCGCGTTCATGTTTCTTCGGCTCGGTGAGGAACTCGGCGCCCTTCGCCGACCATTCCTTGTAGATCTTGTCGATATCAGCGACGCGAATGTTGAGGAATGCGCTTGTGCGGTTTGGGTCGGGCGGGGTGGCGAGAGTGACGGTGGGCTTGTCGTCCGTAGGGCCGCCGCCCACATTGAGGATCAGCCACGTGTTGGCCACCTTCATGATCACCGGGTCGCGCTCCAGCAGAACCTGCCCTTCGAATAGCGTCCGATAGAAATCTCGTGATCGGTCCTGATCGGAAACGACTAGAAAATGGGTGATGACGAAACCTACCTTCGGCGCGGGAAAGTCCTCTGCGTTCATCTGCAACCTCCATCTTCTTTGTTAGTGAGCCGGCTAAATGCACGGCCTCGAAACGTCAGTCGCGCGGCCCGTCGTCTGAGCGAGCGAGTCAGTACTTGCTTGGCGCTTTGGTGCTGAAGTTCGAGACCAGCTGCTGCACCCGCGACCTGCCGCATTCGGGGCACTTTGGCGGCCGTTTCTTCAGTCGGTCGTGTTCACTGATCGGGACGCTTACCTCAAAGTGCTTGCCGCACGCCTTGCACTCGAACTCGTAGACAGACATGACTTTCCACCTCCGAAATCTCCCACCTCCGCTAGGGCCCGGGCCTTTTGGGCCCTGCGGCCGACGATGCCCCTAAAGGCGGGGCATCCCACATCCGCCAGTCTGATCGCATCTGTGACGGTCGGGCTACTTATTGTCGGTCGGACGCACTGAACAACGAGGCGTATGGTGGCCATAGCGGACCGCTCCCCAGCCCGTTACATCTTTGAGCTGAATTGGCGGAAATGCCGAGCGGCCCGCTTACTTCGCGCAGCCGACTGGTAGGCATCCCCGGCATTGGTTCACACTCTCTCGCTTCAGCCACGTTTCGAACGTGACCGCGCGTGACCGCTTCGCCGAGGGGAAGGTCACGTCAGGCCGCCTAGGTGCTGGCGACAAGAGAGCCATCGACGGCCACTGTTCACGGCCGGCGCGAGATCGAATTCCAGGCTTGGCGCTGGCTTGCAGATCTTGCACAGCGTCGGCCTTAGCATTTCACCGGATGGCCATTTCAGGTGCTGACGATCGAGCGCGTGGAGCTGGAGTCAGCGAGCGACGCCCGATTACGGTTCTGTTTGCCGACATCGCGGGGTCGACCTCAATCGCGGAGAGGCTCGATCCCGAGGACTGGACGACACTCGTTGGCGAGGCTTTCCAGCGCATGAACGGGACCATCGAGCGCTACGGCGGCACCATTGCCCGCCTCATGGGCGACGGAGTCCTGGCCTTCTTCGGAGCCCCAACCGCCCACGAGGACGACCCCGAGCGCGCCGTGCGTTGCGGCCTCGACCTGGTTCGCGCCATCGACGAGCTCGACGCGAGCAAGCACGTTTCAGAGGCTGACAAGCTTCGGGTGAGGGTTGGCATCAACACCGGCCCGGTTGTGGTTGGCATCGTTGGCACCGAGACAGCCTCCGAGTACACCGCGATGGGTGACACGGTCAACGTGGCCGCCCGCATGCAGGCCTCCGCGCGCCCCGGCAGCGTTCTCATCACCGCGGCCACCCACCGCTTCGTCAGCGGGCTCGTCGAGGCCGTCGACGTCGGTCAACTCGAGCTCAAGGGCAAATCGGCAACTGTCCGTGCCTACCAGATCACCAGCCTGAAGGAGGGCGCGGTGCACACCCGCGGCCTCGCCGGTGTCAGCTCGCCGATGGTCGGCCGCGACTCGCAACTTCGCCAGCTCGAGAAGCTGTTCCAGGTAGTCAAGGCCGGGCAGGGTCGCGTCGCCTGCATCCTCGGTGAGCCTGGGATGGGGAAGAGCCGCCTGCTGGCCGAGCTCCGCATGAGCCTAGAGGGCCAAGACAATCCCCCACGCTGGATCGAGGGCCGCTGCCTCTCGTACGGCGAGACCATGCCCTACCACCTGCTGCTGGACCTCGTCCGCTCCCTCATCGGCGTGACCGAGTCCACGGACGAGCCCCAGGTGGCCGACGCGCTCGAATCCTTCCTACAGTCCAATGCCGCTGAGGACTGGCGCGAGCACTTTGCCTACCTCGGCCACCTGCTCTCCTTGAAGCTCACCCCCGACGCGCGAGGCCGCATCTCCAACCTCGAGGTCGAGACCATCAAGCGCTACAATGCGGCCGCCATCCAGATCGTCCGCGGGGCCGCCTCGTCCGGCCCAGTGGCAATCGTGTGCGACGACCTGCACTGGGCCGACTCCGCCTCCACCGACTCGCTCCTCACCCTGCTGCCCACGGTGGCCGGCCTCCCGATCCTCTTCATTTTGAGCTCGCGTCAGGAGCGCACCGCAGCCGGCTGGCGGCTCATCGCGGGCGCGCGCGAGATCTACGGCGACGCCCTCACTGAGATGCGCCTCGACCCCCTGTCCATCGACGACAGCCGCACCCTGGTCAGCAACCTGCTCACCATCGAATCGCTGGCCGATGAGACGCGCGACCTGATTCTCGCCAGGGCCGAGGGCAATCCCTTCTTCGTCGAGGAGGTCATCCGCATGCTGATCGACCGCGGCGCGATCGTCCGCGAGGGTGACCGCTGGGTCGCTACCGATAAAGTTGCCGGAATCGAAATCCCCGACACGCTCCACGGTCTGCTGCTTGCGCGCATCGACCGTCTGCCCGCCGAGAGCCGGCGTACTCTGCGCGTCGCCTCGGTGATCGGCCGCCAGTTCGGCGTCACAATCCTCGAAAGACTTCTACGATCGAAGATGCAATGAACGCGCGCGAGGACCTAAGCCGTCTGGAGGCTAGCGGCCTCATCCAGGTCGCCGCCCTGCAGCCCGAGCTCGAGTATCTTTTCCGCCACGCCCTCGTGCAGGAGGCCGCGTACGCCTCTCTGCTCAAGCAGGACCGCCGCGCCCTACACCGCGCCGCGGCGGAAGCCATCCTCGCACAGCATCCCGACCGCGAGCGCGAGCTGGCGAGCGTGCTCGCGCTGCACTTCGAGCATGCCGGCGAGAACGCCCGCACCGCGGAGTACCTGGTGATGGCGGGGGATCACGCACTCGAGCGCTTCGCCAACCGCGAGGCGATCGGCTTCTTCAGCCGCGCGAGCGGCCTGGCGGAGGAATCGCAGGGCGAGCTACGGCTGCGAGCGGCCATAGGCGGGGCCAAGGCTTCGTGGGGATTCAGGACGAGCGGGCGTGAGGTCGATGAGCTGGAGCTGGCGGTGGCTTCCGGCGAGAACGCCGAGCCCAAGCTCCTTGGCGAGGCCTACTTCTGGATCGCCTACCTCCGCCGCCAGCGCGGCGAGGTCCCCGAGACGAGCCCGGAGCTCGAGCGCGCGACGGAGCGCGCCATCACGATCGCAGGGTCACTAACGGACGCGCGGGCGTCGGCATTGCCGCGGGCGATGATGGGCGCCGGGGCCGCCTTTACAGGCCGGCTGCGCGAAGGGGCGCGCGAGATGCAGGCCGCGCTCAACGACATGGACCAGAACACCGATCCGCATTCGAATGCGATGATCGCCGACTTCCTCGCCATGACGTACGCGCGACTCGGCGAGTTCGATGCCGCCGAGGAGATCGTTGCCCGCGGCACGCAGCAGGCCGCTCGAGCCGATGAGATCTCGCGCGTCGACATCGACATCACGCAATCCGCCGTCAACTACGAACGCGGCGAGCTCGACAGAGCAGCGGAGCAGGCGTTCCAGTGCTCGGCGCGTGCCGAGGGCCTTGGCGCATATGCGTGCGTGGTCGCGGCCAACGTGATGTTCGGCTCGGCGACTATGGCAAAGGACGACGCCTCCTCGGCGAAACTCCCGCTCGAGCGCGGCGACGAACTCGCCATGGTGACCAACATGGCGCCGTTCCGCACGCTGACCAAAGGTCTCCTGGCTTCAAGCCACGCGCAGCTCGGAGATCTGCCCAGCGGCGTGGCCGGCTGGAACGAGGCCCTGAACGGCGCGCGTGGCATGAACGACCACTACGGCGAGGCGCGGGTGCTATGGACGCGCGGCCGTACCTTGGCGCTCCACTCGCCGCCGGACTGGGCGGCGGCCCTGGCGGACTTTGAGAACGCGGTCCGGCTCTTCGAAGAGATGGATGCACGGCCGGCGCTTGCTCGCGCACTGTGCGACCGGGCGAAGGCGTTGCGGGCGCTGGGCCGCACGGCTCAAGCCGTGGAAATCGAGGAGCGCGCACTCATGCTCGGCCGGCAACTCGGCCTCAAAGACGCCCCGTTTGCGTGAAGCCTCGCGAACTTCCAGAAACGAAGAAGAGAAGGGCGTGATCATTAGCCGCGATCGATGATCATCGACGCGAGGATGGCAATGAGCTCCGCCAGATCCGCGGCAGAGGTCGCGGGCATGTGCGAAGCGTCGATCACCAGTTTACGGCGACAAACAGTCCTGCCAATCCCGCCGTCAAAACTGCCAGCCGCAGGCTCCGTCTCGTAAGCGTCTTCATTCGCGACTCCTCATACGGTTGTGACCGTGAACAGACGGCGGCGACTCCATCTCCAAGTAAGACGCGCCCACAACCCCTCCTGGTTCCCGATCGTTCGCGTTGTCGGGGTGATCCGGAAGGGCGAGCGAGGCGCCGCGATGCTCGCAGGGCCGATTACTGGAAGGCGTCCTCGGCTTCCGACCGGTGATGCAGCATGGCAAAGGCAAGGCTTGTAGCTAGGCAGACCAGAGCTTCGAGCAAGCGCTCATATACGCTGTCGTGTCTCCGTCACTGGATGAACATCTACGGCAGACAACTCGACTGCCATAGGCGCCACGTCTGAGAACGATAGGGACTGACGCCCCCTCCCCAATCCTCGTGTCTGACACGCGAACCGCGGCCCCGACGCCCGTCCCTGTCCCCTCCCCGTCCCCTTGCCGGCCAAGGTTAAGCCCAACCCTGTTAAGCGGCGACGACGATCCTTGTCATCTCAAATATTTCGACGGAATCTATACATCGTGAAACAGACCGCACCTATGAGGGAGCAAGTCGTCCTTGGCCATCATCCAAGGCAAACTCTCGAGCCACAAGTTGCCTCGCGCGGCACGTCTACATTGGCTTAGCTTGTACACGACGCGTCAGCACACTTAGAGGGAGGTCAAACTTCTGGGGTTGGCTATCAGGAGCCTCGCATCGCGCGCGTCATCTTATTAGTGTGGCCAGCCGGTTGCTGGTGCGGCGGGCCGGCGTTTGGTGACGATAAGCCCCCGCTATCGATAACTACACCGAACTGCAGCACCGTGTAGAGGTCCACGATCACGTGGCGGAGCGTCCCGCAGAGGTCGTGGCACTGAGAACGTCTTCCGCGACCTCATCGAGGCGTCCTCCTTAGACACGAATCCCGGGGCCGGCGGTGACATCTGATCGCGGCCTCTCTAGATACATGAGCGCAGGTGGAGTACTGCGCACGGGAGTACCGACAAGCTCAATGACTGATTACGACGTCGGGCACTATCTGGGTGTCTTCGAACTCAGTCACGCTTGTCAGCGCCGGTGTGAAACTCCCCAGATAGCGCCGGTCTGAAATTCCCCACCCGAGCCCGGGTGTGCGAGGTTCCTGCTGAAGCAGTTCACGTTGCAGCAGGAGGTCTCGAGAGATGGTCGGCCGAGGAGAGTTCA
>WNGJ01007762.1_pt1 | contig 28491 bp, 27 predicted proteins | sample 5400611 | NCBI WGS metagenome assembly WNGJ01 (sample SAMN13153375, study PRJNA577476) | soil metagenome | isolation source: 40 cm soil or saprolite under Garry oak tree replicate 1 | place: USA:California | collected 2016-06-15
GTCAGGGACGAGGTCAGCGTGTCATGCGCCGCCATCATCAGGAAGCTCATGTGGTCGATGATGTCCTGGGTCGACAGCAGGCCGCCGTCTTCATGGGTGGCCTGGCAGAGTTGCGAGAACAGGTCTTCGCCGCCGCTACCCTCACCGCTCCCCTTGGCGCCCTTGGCGCGGCGGAGCGGGATCTGCTCCGAGAAATAAGCCACGATCCGTTTGCGGCCCTTGACGCCGCGCGCCATCTGGGTGCCGGGCAGGGGTTTGCGGATCGGCGCGACGGCGGCCGCGATCATGTCGACAAAGGCGCGGTTGATCTCCGCGACCTCCGGGCCGATGTCGGCGCCGAGGAACGAAGTCGCCGCGAGGTCGAGCGTGAGCTGCTTCATCGCGGGGTAGAGCAGCATGTCGCCGGGCTTCGCCTTCCATTGTGCGACCCGGCGTGCGATGCCTTTGTCGAGTTCGACGAGATAGGATTTCATCGGCCCGGACTTGAAGGCGACCGAGAGCGCGCGCCGGTGCTGCCGGTGCTCCTCGAAATCCAGCAGCATCAGTCCGCGCGGAAACAACAGTCCGAGAATCCGGCCCCAGCCGTGCTCGGAGGAGAACAGCTTGGCGGAATCGAACATCACAAGCTCGTTGGCTTCGGGCCCGAGCAGCACGATGCTGGTCTCGCCGAACATGTGGCTGCGATAGACCGAGCCATATCGTGCGGCGTTCCTTTCGATATGGCCCTTGGGATCGGCCAGCACTTCGAGCGTCTTGCCGATGATCGGCCAGCCTTCATCGCCTGGGATATGCGTCAGCGAATTGCGCTTCGGCGGCGTGAAATGAATCGCGGGAGAGGCCACACTTTGCATCGACATGGCAGTTGCTCCGGCGCAGACGCAAAGCCTGCCGGTTGGATCCGGCCGAATTACGCCGGTCAAAAAGACGCGACAAAGCCGCGCATCGTGCTAGATTTTAAGCCAAAACAACAATCGATCAGGGAGAATAGACATGTCAGGAATTTTTCGCGTGATTTTTGTCACGCTGGCGGCGGCCTTTCTTGCCGGGGCGGCGCAGGCGCAGACCAAGCCACAGGTGACGAGCCTTGGGCCCGATTTCCCGAAAAGCGAAATCTTCATCGGCAACAGCTTCTACTACTACAACAACGGCCTGCCAGGCCATGTGAGCCTTTTGGAAAAGGCAGGCAGCCGATCCCGAGCACAAGCAGGACTATCGCGCCGCCATGGTGACGATCGGCGGTGCGGGGCTCGACTGGCATGACGTCGAGAGCTACTTCCGCCCGAACGCGATCGGCGCCTATTCCTTCGACGAACAGAACAATGTCGTCTTCAACAAGCCCGGCAAGATGTTCGATGCGGCCGTCATGATGGATTGCAGCCAGTGCCCGATCCATCCCAAATTAAAGCTTTTCTTCACCGAATACACCAAGAAGGACAGTGACATCGTGCACGCCCATGGTGCGACGCCGGTGTTCTTCATGTCATGGGCCTATGCCGATAAGCCCGAGATGACCGCACAACTGGCGGAAGCCTATACGGTTGCGGGCAACGCCAACAATGCGCTGGTGATTCCCGCGGGGCTGGCGTTCGCGCGCTTCGCGGCGCTGACCGGCCACTCGCCGGTCGGCAACAGCTACCATGCGGGCATCGACGAGCCGACCGCCACATTCCTGCAGCAGACCGCTTGGGACACCGTGCAGGACTATTACGGAAAGTAATCCCTAGAGCATGATCCGGAAAAGCATGCCCTCGGGCTACGACCCGATGGGTGGATACCGGTTTTCCGAAAAAGGATCATGCTCAAACAAAAAGATAGAGCGAGATGACGATTCGAAGAAAAGTCATCGCGCTCAGGGCGGGGCGGCGCGCAGACGATGCGCGCCGTCCGCTTACGCCTTGGTTTTCCGCTTCTCGGCTTCCTTCTGCAGATCCGGCGCGTTGACGGCCGGGATCGCGATCCGTCCCGGGCCGGTCTGCGATAGCGCCGCGGCGGCCTTTTCGTTTTCCATGATCTTGGCCATCACGGCTTGCCCGGCGCGCTCGAACACCGCGCGGTTGTCGATCACAAATTGCCGCGATTTGCGCAAGGCATCGATGTAGCCGTTGACTTCCGGAATCACGTAGCGCGCCACCATGTCCCAGCTGCGGCGCGTATTCTCCGGGTTCGCCCAATCGTGCACGAAGCCGACGATGGTGCCGACGCCGCCGGAAACCTTGATCAGGTTCTTGATGGTCTTCACGAGATCGTCGGGCGTGCCGATGGTGGAGGCCGCGCTTTCGCCGCCGGCGGTCTTCTCGATCGCGTCCTCGGGCGATTTGAACGCCTCGAGGCCCGGCCGCATCAGGGTGCCGACATTATACTCGTTGTGCCACCGCATCAGCCCGGCGCCCGCCTCGCGATGAGCCTGTTCGCGCGTTTCGGCGATATGCCAGCTCAAGAGCACGCGCCAGTCGGCGCGGCTCACGGTGGTGCCGTGTTTCTTGGCCGCGTCCTCGGCAAATTCCCACTGCTGCGGCAGCGCCATCAGGCCCTGGGTCGACATCGAGCCCAGCGAGATGATGCCAATGCCGTATTTGCCTGCGAGCGTCATGCCCGAGGGCGAAATCTGCGATGCCACCACGAACGGCATGTCTTCCTGCAGCGGCAAAATCTGCAGCGCGGCGTCGTTCATGGTGAACCAGTCGCTTTTCGCGCTGACGCGCTCGCCTTTGAACAGCCGCCGGATGAGCGCGATCGCCTCGTCCTGACGGTCGCGCTGCGTCATCGGGTCGATGCCGAGCGTATGCGCGTCAGAGGCAAGCGCGCCCGGGCCGGAGCCGAAGATGGCGCGGCCGCCGGTCATGTGGTCGAGCTGCACCATGCGCTGGGCGACGTTGAAGGGGTGGTGATAGGGCAGCGAAATCACGCCGGTGCCAAGCTTGATGCGCTTGGTGCGCTCGCCGGCCGCGGCGAGAAACATCTCGGGCGAGGCGATCATTTCCCAGCCCGACGAATGATGCTCGCCGCACCAGAACTCGTCATAGCCAATTTGAGGCGCGCCATGACGTTTTTTCTCCCGACGGAATTTGTTGCGTGCTGGGTGCTTCGAGGCTACGTGCTTGCGCGCGGCAAGGCAATCGTCCGCGCGCGGCGGCTCTCAGGCGGAATGCTGCCATGCGCGCAGCCGATGAACGGCTTGCGGCGTCAGGCTGTAGGCGGCGACCGTGGTCTCCGCAAGACGCGCCGCGGTCTTCGGGGCATGCAACAATTTTGTGATCACCACGGTAAGCGGCATCACAACCCAAGGATCGGTCCACAGCGGCACCAGCTCCTCGCGCGCGCCGCGATAACGGCCGGCACTCGCGGCAAGCTTCAGGATTTCCAACAGCACATCGCGCCGGCGATGACGCTGACGCGCGGCATCCAACAGGCCCATCAAGCCGAGCCGGGTCAATACGCCGGCCCGGCCGTCCGCCTGAACGGGAGGCGTGTTGCCGAGCGACACCTGCAACAGGGCGCCGGGCAGGTCGACGCTGGAGAGCCACGCGTTCATCGGTTCGACCAGGCGTGGATTGGCATCGATGAAGTAGGGCGTCCTCGATGCATCGTCGCGGATATAATCGAATGATAGCGCGCCGTGCCAATGGAGCGCGTGGCCGATCTTTTCGACGATCTCGCGCACTTGCCCACTGACGACGCTGAGTTTGAGGACGTCGCCGCCGCTCGGGCCTTCCACGATCTGCCGATAGATGTGGCAGGCGACCAGCCGCCCGTGGTCGAACACCGCCTGCGTGCGCTCCAGTGTGCCTGATATGGCGGCCTGGACCAGCAAGCCCTCTGCGAAAGCATTGCCTTGCGCGAACCGCGTCAGCAGCGTGTCGCGCTGGCGTTCGTCCTTGACCTTCCAGACACCGGTGCTCGCGGTGCCGAAGGCCGCCTTGACAAAGAACGGAAAGTTTCGCGCGGCGGCAAATTCGCCGGCTGAGCGAACCACCGTGGTTGTGGGCTGGGGCACGTCGAGCCGCGTCAGAAGGTCGGCGAGGCTGGCCTTGCTCTGCACCTGTTCGAAGGCCTCGAAAGTGGCGAGTGCGATGCCGAGCCCGCCGGGAAGTTTTTGTCGTGCGGCGGCGAACAGATAAGCCTGCTCATGCACAGGAAGCAGCGCGTCGATCGCGCGTGTCTTGACGATGTCCAATATCGCGGCGAGATAGCCGTCGGGATCGGCGCCTGATGCGACCACCCGGTGCACGCGTTCGACGAAGCGTGAGAAGCGTCCGAGGCAGAGTGGATCGCTGGAGACCAGTTCGACGCGGTGGCCGGCGAGTCCCAAGACGGTGATGGCCTCACGGGCGGACAGGCTGGAGCCTTCGCTCAGCAGGATTTTCGGTTTCACGGCGGTCATTCACCTTCAGCTTACCGGCGGTAAGGGCAAACACAAAGTGTTGACCCTTGTTTATGGTCCGCAATGGGCCAAATCCGCCGTGACTTGATATCGGCTTCAGCCGAAGACGCGAAACGTCGCGAGCATTACCTGCGAGGTAATCGCGCCGATGACGGCGAGCTGAGATATCCGATGCAACGGAATTCGGGTCAGGTCTCATCCCATGCATCAGATGGTTTCGGCCAATTTGGACGCCTCGCGCCGCTGGTGGGTGCTTGCGATCGTCGTCGCGGCGCAATTCATGTTCGGCGTCGATGCCTTCGTCGTCAACGTCGCGCTCCCGACCATCGCGGCCGAGCTGCATGCGAGCGCGGCACAGGTCGAATCGGTGATCGCGATCTACCTGATCGCCTATGCGACCCTGGTGGTGACCGGCGGCCGGCTCGGCGACATCTACGGCACCAAGAGGGTGTTTCTGGCCGGCGTGCTCGGCTTCACCCTGACCTCATTGTGGTGCGGGCTTGCGCAATCCGGGCCCGAACTGATCGCCGCGCGGCTGGCGCAAGGCGCGACCGCCGCGCTGATGGTGCCGCAGGTGCTCGCGACACTGCATCTGTTGTTCGCCGATGAGGCGCGCGGCCGCGCCTTCGGTATCTACGGCATCGTGCTCGGCCTGGCGGGGGCCGCGGGATTTGCGCTCGGCGGGGCGTTGGTGACGCTCGACCTTGCCGGGCTCGGCTGGCGCGTGGTGTTTTTCGTCAACGTGCCGTTCGGTCTTCTCATCATGTTGGCGGCGTCGCGAATCATGCCATCGGTGCCGCGGCGCGCCGGCACCGAGCTCGATGTTCCCGGCGCGATCGTGCTGTTTATCGGCCTGTTGTGCCTGATCGGGCCGCTGCTGTTCGGTCATGACGTGCATTGGGCGCCCTGGGTCTGGCTCGCGATGGCGGCCGGCGTCGCGATCACGGCCGCATTCGTGAAGCTGGAACGCGCCGTGGCGCGCCGCGGCGGCATGCCGCTGATCGATCTGGCGCTGTTGTCGGACGTGGCCTTCATGCGTGGCCTCGGCGCGGCGTTCTTCTTTTTCTTCGCTAACCTTTCATTCTACCTGGTGATGACGCTCTTCATGCAGAAGGCGCTGCAAATTCCGCCGCTTCAGGCCGGCATGGTGTTCGTGCCGCTGGCGCTGACCTTCGTCATTGCGTCCCGCGCCAGCGCCGTGCGGGCCAGGCATCGCGGTACATTGGTGTTGATCGAAGGCTGCGCCATCCAGATCGCCGGCCTCGCCGCGCTCGCGTTAACGGTTGCTGGCGTCGAAAAGCCCGGTGCGCTCATGCTCGCGCTGGTGCTGATGATTTTCGGCTTCGGCCAGGGGTTGGTGATGGCGCCGTTGTCCGGCGTGGTGCTTTCGACCGTGAAGCCGGCGAGCGCCGGTTCTGGCTCGGGCATGTACGGCACAACCGCGCAAATCGCCAACGCGGTGGGGGTCGCCGCGATCGGCGCCGTGTTCTTCGCGGTCGAATCAGTTGGCAATGCGCAACACGCGTTGTTTGCAGCGTTCACGATGTTCGCGCTTTCGATTATGACGTGCGTCGCATTTCTGACGTGGATGCGGCGCGTGGCGATGTAAAATTGCCGCGCACAGCGAAAAAAGTCTCGCAACTTGCGTGAAACCTGGGGATCGACAGCACACGGTCTTTTTATTTTGCGGTGCAGCAACTATCTCTACATGGTGGGGGTTATAAGTCCCCACGTGGAGCTGCCTGTGTCCCTTGCGAACAACGTCGAGTTCTTAAGACATCTGCCGAAGCCGGGCGGTTTCGGCAGGTTGGCGGAGCTTGGGAGAAACCTGCGGCCGGACCTTCATACCTCGCTTGCCGAGGTCAAGGGATTCGGGACGAATCCGGGCGCTTTGCGGATGTTCAGCTATGTCCCGGTGCCGCAGCAGCATCCGCGCGCGCTGGTGGTGGTCCTGCATGGCTGCGGCCAGTCCGCCGCCGGTTATGATGTCGGCGCCGGCTGGTCGACGCTGGCGAAGCATTATGGCTTCGCGTTGCTGATGCCGGAGCAGCAACCGTCGAACAACGCCAATACCTGCTTCAACTGGTTCAATCCCGAAGACATCGCGCGCGAGCGCGGCGAGGCCTGTTCGATCCGGCAGATGATCGCGCGCATGGTCGGCGACCACAACATCGATCCGCGCCGAATCTTCATCACCGGGCTTTCCGCCGGCGGCGCCATGACGTCGGTGATGCTCGCAACCTATCCCGAACTGTTTGCGGCCGGCGCAGTCATCGCCGGCCTGCCGTTCGGCGTCGCCTCCAATGTGCGCGAGGCGCTGACCGGCATGCGCGCGTCGCGGACGCGGTCCGCGAGCGAGTTGGGCGATCTGGTCCGCAAGGCTTCCAATCACAAGGGACGATGGCCGAGGCTTTCGGTGTGGCACGGCAGCGCCGATCGTACCGTCTATCCCGGCAACGCCTACGAGATCGTCAAGCAGTGGCTCGACGTGCATCGTCTGCCGCTCGAGCCGATGTTGGCGGGAACGGTCGACGGTCATCCGCGCGAGATCTGGTGGGACGCGGACGGCGAAACCATTATCGAGTCCTACACCATTACCGACATGGCCCACGGCACGCCGCTCGGTGTCGCCGACAACGACAAGCGTTACGGCACGCAGGGCGCCTTCATGATCGAGGCGGGCATCTCGTCCTCCTATCACATCGCCGAGTTTTTTGGCCTCACGGGTTGGATTCGTCAGCAGAAGCCTGCCGCACCCAAGATGTCGGTGGTGGATTCGCCGAGCGCGAAGCTGATCCCGTTGGTGTCGCCGATTCCTTCGCCGCTTCCGATCCAGATGCCGAACCTGTCGAAGGCGTTGTGGCAGGCGGCCAAGGGGGAGCGGACTCCCGAGCCGAAACGCGAGCCGCAGAAACCGCGCCGGCCGATCGATGTCAACGCCGTGATCACGCGTGCGCTCACGGCCGCGGGCCTGATGAAGTAACGTTGTTTGTCTGTCGCGCGGCTGTAGCGCATTCCGCTTGATCGGAATATAAGACCTCATTCTGAGGAGCGCGCTCTCGCGCGCGTCTCGAAGGATGAGGCCACCGAACTAGAAAATGCGTTAGAGCATGATCCGGAAAAGTGGGTACCGATTTTCCCTCGCGACAAACGCGGAGCGCGTTTGCGCGGAGATCATGCTCAAGCAAAAAGATAGAGCGAGATGACGATTCGAAGAAAAGTCATCACGCTCTAGCCCGCGGTCTCCGCGATCAGTTCGATCGGCGTGACGGTCACGTTGCCGCCCGCGACCTGATGGGTCTTTTCCTGGTAATGCCTGAAGAAATCCCGCGACTGCAGCGTCTTGATCGCGGCATCGTCGGCGGCGGCCGCAAGATGCGTATAGCCCGAATCGTCGCGGTTCTTCATGCAGCGATAGTTGATCCTGCCCTTCAGCTCCGGGTCGTTGTCGAGGGCTGCGATGAACCGGTCGATCTCGCTATGCCAATCTTCAATGGTGCCGTTCGTGAACTGGTATTTGATCATGGAATATTTCATCTGGCGCTCCCTGCTTGACTGCGTGGGATTATCTGGCCGGAAGGAGCAGGACTGCAAGTATGGACAAAAATGATAGTATGGACTTTTTGCGACGTGCCGGCCATGCTTACTATTTGCGCACGATCTCCGCGCAAACGCGTTCCGCGTTTGTCGCGAGGGAAAACCGGTGCCCACCCCGCATCAAGTGCGGGGCAGGCTTTTTACGGATCATGCGCTAGCGGAGGTGACGGCATGGCGAGGGCGAAATCGGGTCAAGCGCACGCCTGTCCGGTCGCGGCGTTCCAGAAGCTTATCAGCGGCAAGTACAAGCTTCGGATCGTCTGGGATTTGAAGGATGGGCCGCGGCGCTATGGCGAGATCAGGACGGGGCTGTTGCGGGGGCTCGACGGCAGTTCGGAAATCGCGCCGCGCGTGCTCAGCCGCGAATTGAAGGCGCTCGCCGAAAGCGGCCTGATCGACCGCAAGGATTACGGCGTCGTTCCGCCCAAGGTCGAATATCGCCTGACCCGCAAGGGCAAGAGTTTTGTCCCCGTCATCGCGGCGATCCGCGACTGGGGCTCACGTTATCTCGCCAACGACCGCCCGAGCGAAGTGGCGGCGGAATAATTGTCTCGCGGGTAAAACTACAGCTCGCCGGTGATGAACGGGTTGGTCAGACGCTCCTGGCCGATGCTCGAACCCGCGCCATGGCCGCAGATGAAGCCGACGTCGTCGCCGAGCGGCAATAGCTTCTCGATGATCGACTTGATCAGGGTGGCGTGATTGCCGCCGGGCAGGTCGGTGCGGCCGACCGAGCCATTGAACAAGACGTCGCCGACATGGGCGAAGCGCACCTCCTTGTTGAAGAACACCACACTGCCCGGCGAATGGCCGGGGCAATGCAGGATATCGAAGCTCAACTCCCCGATTGTGACCCGGTCGCCCTCGTCGAGCCAGCGGTCCGGCGTGAAATCGCGCACCCCGGTCATGCCGAACCGCCCGCCGCTCATCACCACATTGTCGAGCAGGAACTTGTCGCTGTGATGCGGGCCCTCGATCGGCACCCGCAGCGCCTCGCGCAGCTCGGCGGCGCCGCCGACATGGTCGATATGGCCGTGCGTCAGCCAGATCTTTTCGACGGTCACGCCTGTCTGCTTGATCGCCGCCAAAATCTTGGGAACGTCGCCGCCGGGGTCGATCACGGCTGCCTTCTTGGTAGCTTCGCACCAGATGACGGTGCAGTTCTGTTCGAATGGCGTCACCGGAACGATGATCGCGCCGGCTTTCGCCTTGGTCTCGGTTTCCTGGGTCATCGGCTCATGTTTGGCTCAAAATTCGTATCCCGTTGCGGCCCGCTCCGTCACGAAAGTGAGAGCCAAGGGAGACCTAGGAGTATAAGGGGTCCATGATGATTTTGCACCGCGTCAGGGAAGATTCCGCGCTCAAACGGGGCCGCCGCGTTCGGCCGTCATATCCGCGTCTCGATTGGCTTGAACCTTTGTGCCGGGACCGCGTCGCCCCGCGACGCGATTTTTGGAGCGGTTTCGGGCGATGATTGACGACGATGAAACATGGTGGCAGACCGGCATTTTCTATCAAATCTATCCGCGCTCGTTTCAGGACAGCAGTCGCGATGGCGTTGGCGATATCGCCGGCATCGTTCACCGGCTGCCTTATCTTTCGGCGCTGGGCATCGACGCGATCTGGCTGTCGCCGATCTTTCCCTCGCCGATGGCCGATTTCGGCTATGACATCTCCGATTACACCGGCATCGATCCTGTCTTCGGCACGTTGGAGGAGTTCGACGCGCTGGTCAGGGGCGCGCATGACAGCGGCCTCAAGGTCATCCTCGATCTCGTGCCGAACCACACCTCCGAGCGGCATCCGTGGTTCATCGAGGCGAGAAGCTCGCGCGACAACTCAAAACGCGACTGGTACATCTGGCGCGATCCGAGGCCCGACGGCTCGGTGCCGAACAACTGGCTATCCGAGTTCGGCGGCAGCGCCTGGCAATACGACGAGACGACGGGGCAGTATTACTATCACGCCTTTCTGGCTGAGCAGCCGGACTTGAATTGGCGCAATCCCGAAGTGCGCGAGGCCATCTATGAGGTGATGCGCTTCTGGCTGCGCAAGGGCGTCGACGGTTTCCGCGTCGATGTGATCTGGCACCTGATCAAGGATGCCGAGTTTCGCGACAATCCGCCAAATCCGCGTTTCCACGAGGGCCGGCCGCCGCATGAGAAGATCTTGACGCAGTACTCGACCGATCAGCTCGAAGTGCACGACATTATCGCCGAGATGCGTCGGGTGACGGACGAATTCGAGGCCCGCGTGCTGATCGGGGAAATCTATCTGCCGCTGCATCGGTTGGTCGCCTATTACGGCAATGACCTTTCTGGCGCGCAGATGCCGTTCAACTTCGCGCTTCTATCGACGCTGTGGAGCGCACGTTCGATCGAGACGATCGTCGCCGATTACGAGAAAGCGTTGCCGCCGGGGGCGTGGCCGAACTGGGTGCTCGGCAACCATGACCGTCCGCGCGTGGCGAGCCGGGTGGGGCGCGAGCAGGCGCGGGTCGCTGCGATGCTGCTGCTCACGCTTCGCGGCACGCCGACGCTCTACTACGGCGACGAAATCGGCATGCATCAGGTCGCGATCGCGCCGGACCAGGTGCGCGATCCCTTCGAGAGAAACGTCCCGGGGATAGGCGTCGGCCGCGATGGCTGCCGGACGCCGATGCAATGGGACGCGACGCGTTATGCCGGATTTTCGAAGGCGCCGCCGTGGCTGCCGCTCGCCGATGACTTTGCCGATGAGAACGTCGTCAGCCTCAGCGCCGATCCGCGGTCGATCCTCAACCTCTACAAGGCGCTGATCAGGCTTCGTAAGCAGCGGCCACCGCTGGTTGAGGGCCGCTATGTGCCGATCGCCGCGGACGGGGACTTGCTGATGTACCGGCGGCAGGGCGCCGGCGCGGCGATCGTCGTCGCGTTGAATCTCGGCGTGGAGCCGGTTTCGATCGCATCCGAGATGATCGGTCTTGACGGCGAAGTCCTGCTGTCGACCCACATGGACCGCCAAGGCGAGGGCATCCGCGGCGCGCTGGATTTGCGCGGTAATGAGGGCGTGATCATCGGGGCCGCTCCATCAATGAACTCCCTTCGCTCCGGAGGGAGGCGGACGCCAATGCCGCCGCCGTTGGCGTTCATCTAAGGTCTGTTTCAGAGCCGTACCGGATCGGATAGGATGAAGCGATGGAATCGCCCGTCCGCCATATCAGCCTCGTGCCTCCGCCGGACGGCCGCCAGTCCGAGACGGCGCTCGCGGTTGCGCGAGGCACCACGCGGCTGCTCCGCTCCCTCGGATTTTCCTGCATCAGCGAATTGCCGCTGCCATCGGGACGGCGTGCGGATCTGGTGGCGCTGAACGAGCGCGGCGAAATCTGGATCGTCGAAATCAAGTCGTCGGTGGAAGATTTGCGCGCCGATCACAAGTGGGAGGACTATCGCGCCCACTGCGACCGGCTGTTCTTTGCTTTCACTCAAGAACTGCCGTGCGAGATTTTTCCAAAGGAAACCGGCCTGATCGTCGCGGACGCCTATGGCGCGCACCTTGTTTGCGAGGCGCCGGAGCATCGCATGCCGGCGCCGACCCGCAAGCTGATGACGGTGCGGTTCGCGCTTGCCGCAGCGCAGCGCATCAGCCGTTTGGCTGATCCGCACGGCCACGCGGAATGCTAAGCAACGTCCTCTGAATCGAGGCGTCGCGCGCTCCGGTCGGCTTTGCCGTTCATGTTCGCGGGAATACGAAAGTCACTTCGCGATCAAGACCTGCAGAGCCGAGCGGGGACTGCAATCAATTGTTGCAGCTCGCGCTTCACCGGAAGTCCCAGATAACAAACGAGAAATTGCTGTGAACCGTGTCACGCTTGCTGATACCATTAGATGGTATCGGAAGACCGGCCGCAACCCTGCGGCGAACGTCATGTCGAGAGCTTCTCGAGCGCGTCGCTGTCGGGCCTCAAGCATCATGTCCGTCGCCAAGCGAAGCATCGCGATAGCCTCTGACAGGATGGTCGTTTGCGACGACGGCGCGGCCGGCATGTGATCCTGCAAGATAGCTACACCCCGGACCGCATGTGTCCGGAGCCGATGAGACACAAAGCATAGGACAACGCAATTGTTTGAGTTTGTGAGCGAGTGTTTGCCAATGAGGGATGCGACCAAATTTCAGTTCACCAATGCGTCGGTGCCGAAGGCCTATGATGAATATCTGGTGCCGAGGCTTTTTGAGCCCTGGGCCGAAAAGTTGCTCGATGAGGTCAGGCTCAAGTCCGGCGAGATCATTCTGGACATCGCAACCGGGCCCGGGACGGTCGCGCGCCTGGCGGCATCAAGGATCGGCTCGCACGGACATGTCTTTGCGATCGATCTCTCAAAGCCGATGCTGGATGTTGCCCGGGCCAAGCCCGCGCCCGCACGCGCCGCCAGGATCGAATACCTGCAATCGCCGGCTGCGCCGTTGCCGGGTTCGTCGGCCATATTCGACGCCGTGCTTTGCCAGCAGGGGCTGCAGTTTTTCCCGAACAGGATGGCCGCGCTGCGCGAGATGCGTCGGGTCTTGAAGCCGAACGGCCGCGCGGCGATCGCGGTGTGGGCTGGGCTCGAATGCAACCCGATCTTCGCGGCCTATCACGCTGCGCTGCTGGCGACGGTGCCCGAGGATATCGCTGATCTCATCGTTGCACCGTTCAGCTGGCCCGATGGCGCCGCGCTGCAGCGCACCACCGAGGAGGCCGGCTTTCGGAAGGTTCGCCTGCTCACGCGGACGCTGCCAATGGTGCTGGAAGGCGGCGTGGAGCAGGCCATCCGGGCGTTTTCGGCCACGCCGGTGTCTCCCTGCGTCGCCGCGCTTTCTGAGGACGTCCAGAAGGCCTTCTTCGACCGTGTGCGGCGCGAGATGGCAAAGCTGCAGGTCGACGGCAAAATCGTCGGCGAGACGGTTTCGAATATCGTCATCGCCAAACCGTAGTCGGTCCTCGCGCACCGACGCGGGAACACGAATTAGCGCATGATCCGGAAAAACCGGTACCCATCCCGCTATCCAAGTGCGGGGCAGGCTTTTCCGGATCATGCTCTAGCGCGGCGCGCGCTTGGCGAGAATGCGCTGTAAGGTGCGGCGGTGCATGTTGAGCCGCCGCGCGGTCTCCGAGACGTTGCGGTTGCACATCTCGTAGATGCGCTGGATGTGCTCCCAGCGCACGCGGTCCGCCGACATCGGATTGAGCGGCAGCTCGGATTTCTCGGTGCCGGTGGCCAGCAGCGCCGCGACGACGTCGTCGGCGTCGGCTGGTTTGGCGAGATAGTCGACCGCGCCCATCTTCACCGCGGTCACGGCGGTTGCGATGTTGCCGTAACCGGTCAGGACGATCGCGCGGGCGTCGGGACGCTTGCGCTTCAGGGCAGACACCACGTCAAGGCCGTTGCCATCGCCGAGCCGCAAGTCGACGACGGCGAACGCCGGTGCCGCCTTGCCGATCTGAGTGAGACCGTCGGAGACGGTATCGCAGGAGGTCACCGTGAAGCCGCGCGTTTCCATGGCGCGCGCCAGCCGTTCCAGAAACGGCTTGTCGTCTTCCACGATCAGGAGCGAGCGGTCGGCGTGATCGGCGAGTTCGGCGGTGGCGGCCAAGATGAGTAATCCCTGCTGGATATCCCTGTGTCGGTTGCTACATCATATGGCGAGCCAATCCGGCGCTGCCAAGACCGCGGAAAAACCACCCTGAAAGATGCGGCCGAAAGCCACGCTAAGACGCTGGTTTATCTCCTGTTTCTCTCGCCGTCTCGCTCGCCTCCTCTCTCGTCCCCTCTCTTGCTCCCTCTCTTGCCTCTTCGCCGGCCTCGAAGCGCTGGCGCGGCCATGCGATCTGAACCACCGCGCCATGATCGGGGAAGGTCCGGTTGGCAAACGAGACTTTTGCCCCGGTGCGCTCCAGCAGCGTGCGGGCGATGAATACGCCGAGACCGAGGCCTGCGTGTTCGCTTGTGGCGTCGTCCGTGCCGCGCCGGCGCGACAGATAGGGCTCGCCGATCCGCTTCAGGATATCGGGCGCGAACCCGGGCCCGTCGTCGGAGATGACGATCTCGACGGTGTCGTTATTCCACCACGCGTTCACCTCCACCGTCGCGCGGGCGAAGTCGACGGCGTTTTCCAGGATGTTGCCGACGCCGTAAAGGATCGCGGGATTGCGCGAGCCAGGGTGATCTTGGCCAGAATGTCGCGGCAGCGTTGCGCCTGCTCGCGCAGGGTCTTGATGTCGGCAGCGACCTGGCCGTTGTCCTGCAACGTGCGCTCCAATTCGCGCGAGATCAGGACGATGGTCGAGAGCGGCGTGCCGAGTTCGTGCGCGGCCGCGGCCGCAAGGCCGTCGAGCTGAGTGAGGTGCTGCTCGCGGGCCAGCACCAGTTCGGTGGCGGCCAGCGCGTCGGAAAGCTTACGCGCTTCCTCGGTGACCTGGAACGAGTAAAGACTGGTGACCCCGATCGCGAGCACGATCGAGAGCCAGACGCCGAGCAGGTAGATCGGCGGCAGCACCAGCTGCTCGTCGCCGTCCCAGGGCAGCGGCTGATAGACGAACACCAGCACCGAAGCGCAGGCGACCGCCAATATGCCAAGCCCGATGGTCAGGCGGATCGGCAACGCGGTCGCCGAGATCAGGACCGGCGCAAGGAACATGAACGAGAACGGATTTTGCAGTCCGCCGGTAAAGTACAACAGCCCCGCCAGTTCGATGATGTTCAGCGCAAGCAGCGCGGCCGCGTAAGCCGGTTCCAGCCGCTGCATCGGGTTGAAGGCGATCTGCAGCGCGAAATTGAGCAGCGCCGACAAGCCGATGATGATCAGGCAGGGGACGATCGGCAGATCGAATTCGAGCCCCTGCGCGACGACGAAGACAGCCGCGAGCTGTCCGAGCGCGGCGAGCCAGCGCAATCGCAGAATCGTGTCCAGACGGACATGGCGCTGCGGATGGCGGAAATCGGAAGCGGCGATTTCGGTCATGGTCCGACTCTAATGGTTGAGCGCGCCGATCACAAATTTGACGCATCCGTACCGCGCAGAGGTTGCACTTGCCCCCGCGATGGGGGAATGAACGGTCCCGATGACGCAAAATGACGCAGACCAGGTCCGCTTGACGGCCCCAGATCCGGCTGGATCCGCGGCGATCGCGGTGTCGCACCTTGTGAAGGTCTACAAGAAGACCCGCGCCGTCGATGACATCTCGTTCCGCATCGCGCGCGGCAGCATCACTGGCTTGCTTGGCGGCAATGGCGCCGGCAAGACCACCACGATCGCGATGATCATGGGGCTGGTGCTGCCAACCTCGGGCCGCGTCCAGGTCTTGGGGCACCCGATGCCGCAAGAGAGCGCCGAGGTGCTCGGGCGGATGAATTTCGAAAGCCCTTATGTCGACATGCCGATGCGGCTCACGGTGCGGCAGAATCTGACCATCTTCGGCCGCCTCTACGCGGTGGAAAACTTGCGCGAGCGCATCGCCGAGCTCGCCGCCGATCTCGATCTCGATGAATTTCTCGACCGCCCTAACGGCAAGCTCTCCGCCGGCCAGAAAACGCGGGTTGCGCTGGCGAAGGCGCTGATCAACCAGCCGGAGCTGTTGCTGCTCGACGAGCCGACCGCGTCGCTCGATCCCGATACCGCCGACTGGGTCAGGGAGCACCTTGAGACCTACCGCAAGACGCATGATGCGACGATTCTGCTCGCGTCGCACAACATGCTGGAAGTCGAGCGGCTCTGCGACCGCGTCATCATCCTGAAGCGCGGCCGCATCGAGGATGACGACAGCCCGGACGGCATCATGGCCCGCTATAACCGCGCAACGCTGGAGGAAGTGTTCCTCGACGTCGCGCGCGGCCGCGTCCAAGACGAGAGCAAAGGAGAGGAGAGCAAACGAGGCGAGAGTAAAAGAGTCGAGGGCAAAACAGACCGGGGCAACAGAGAGACGGCGTCATGAGCGGCCTTGCGCTGCATCGGGGCGTCTCGGCCCATCGCATCGGCGCGATGATCCTGCGCTACTGGTACCTGTTGCTGTCATCTTGGCCGCGGCTGCTGGAATTGTTGTACTGGCCGGTCCTGCAGGTCATCACCTGGGGCTTCTTGCAGACCTATATCGCGCAGAACGCCAACTTCTTCGCGCGCGCCGGCGGTACGCTGATCGGCGCCGTGATCCTGTGGGACATCCTGTTCCGCGGCCAGCTCGGCTTTTCGATCTCCTTCCTCGAGGAAATGTGGGCACGCAATCTCGGCAACCTGATGATGAGCCCGCTCAGGCCGATCGAGTTCCTGCTCGCGCTGATGGCGATGAGCCTGATCCGGCTCGCGATCGGCGTCATTCCGATGACGCTGCTCGCGCTGTTTCTGTTTCAGTTCAACTTTTACAGCCTGGGGCTGCCGCTGATCGCCTTCTTCTGCAATCTGATCTTCACGAGTTGGGCGGTCGGCATCTTCGTCTCGGGGCTCGTGCTGCGCAACGGCTTGGGCGCGGAAAGCATCGTCTGGACGCTGATGTTCGCGCTGATGCCGCTGGCCTGCGTCTATTATCCGGTCAGGGTGCTGCCGCACTGGCTGCAACTTGTCTCCTGGACGCTGCCACCGACCTATGTCTTCGAGGGGATGCGCTCGCTGCTGATCGACCATGTGTTTCGCGCCGACCTGATGGCCGCGGCGCTCGCGATCAATGCCGTGTTGCTGATGGCTTCATTTGCGGCATTCCTTGCCCTTTTGCGCAGCGCCCGACACCACGGCTCGCTGCTTGGCGGCGGCGAATAAGTTCACTTTCCCGTGGATTCATTGGCCCTTCAGCATGCCGGCGTCTTACATATGCCGTTGACGCATTATTACTCATTCGGCACTATGCTGCGTTGCGAAAAGAGGGTTGAGCGATCATGCCGATAGGTGAGTTTGGTGGCGCACCGCCACTGGTGGCCGAAGGCAGTCCGGCGCTGACGACGCCGATGTACTGGATGTACGAGATGGCCCAGTCGTCGCTGAACCCCGCACGGGCGGTGACGGATGCAACGAAGATCCTGCTGCAGAATCCGCTGAACCCCTGGTCACGCACCGAGCTTGGCAAATCCATCGCCGCGGCCTGCGAATTGTTCGAGCGCACCACGCGCCGCTACGGCAAGCCGGAATGGGGCCTCAACGACACCGAGGTCAACGGCATCCGCACTCCGATCGAGATCCGCAGCGTGTGGGAAAAGCCGTTCTGCCGTCTCCTGTATTTCGATCGCAAGCTGACGCGTCCGTTGCGCATCCAGCAGCCGCGCGTGCTGATCGTGGCCCCGATGTCCGGCCATTATGCGACGCTGTTGCGCGGCACTGTCGAGGCCTTCCTGCCGACGCACGAGGTCTACATCACCGACTGGGCGGATGCGCGGATGGTGCCCTTGACCGAGGGCCGCTTCGACCTCGATGACTATATCGACTACCTCATCGAGATGCTTCAGGTGCTGGGCGGCAACATGCATGTGATCGCCGTGTGCCAGCCGTCGGTGCCCGTCGTGGCGGCGGTCTCCATCATGGAAGCGAGCCGCAATCCCTTCGTCCCGGTGTCGATGACCTTGATGGGCGGACCGATTGACACCCGCCGCAATCCGACCGCGGTCAACAATCTCGCCGCCCAACGCGGCATCGACTGGTTCCGCAGTCATGTCATCACCAAGGTGCCGTTCCCGCACCCCGGCGTGATGCGCAATGTCTATCCGGGCTTTTTGCAGCTCAACGGCTTCATTTCGATGAATCTCGACCGCCATGTCGACGCGCACAAGCAACTGTTCAGCAATCTGGTGAAGGGAGACGGCGATCTGGTCGATAAGCACCGCGTCTTCTACGACGAATATCTCGCGGTGATGGACCTCACCGCGGAGTATTACCTGCAGACGGTCGAGACCGTGTTCGTCAAGCATGCGCTGCCGAAAGGCGAGATGACCCATCGCGGCAAGCTCGTCGAGCCCTCGAAGATCAGTCGCGTCGCGTTGATGACAGTGGAAGGCGAGAACGACGACATTTCCGGTCTCGGTCAGACCGAGGCGACGCATGCATTGTGCAGTTCGATACCCAGTCACCGCCGCGTTCACTACATGCAGAAGGGCGTTGGTCATTACGGAGTGTTCAACGGTTCCCGATTCAAGTCGGAAATCGTGCCGCGTATCTCCGATTTCATTATGTCGGCAGCGAATCCGAACGCTTCGCCGGCCACAGCGGCTGAATAGAGCGCAGTTTCTTGGGAGTTCTGCGCGTTCTGTGCATTTTGTCCGTCAAGGCGAGCGATTGGCCCCGATTCAGCGACGCCGTTAACCCCCTGGAAACAGCCCTAAAACGGATGATTCTCGGTTCCCGAAGTAATGAGTGTTAACTCAGTCCTTGAGACGGACAAAAGGGTCATTTTCGGACCAAAATTTTCACGTTCAGCCCCATCCTGTAGGGCCCGCCGGCCGTCCGGCCCCTGTATATTGGGCAAATGATTTGTTTTTGCGCCGAGCGATTTACCTGGCGGCGGATATGGCAGAATCCGGGCGAACTGCTGCTCCCCGGAATGACAGAAATGGCCACCCGCGCGCTCCTGTATCGGCGCCCTGCCGAACCCTCGACTCTTTTGGTCAAACATGGCTCGCAAGTGTTCGCGATCCGATTGCGCCGGCACCGGCGCGCGCGTCGCTACACCTTGCGAATCCATCCAACCGACCGCGAAGCCATCCTGACCATGCCGCCGCGCGGCACGATCATGGAGGCAAAGGACTTCGCGCAGCTCCATGGCGGCTGGATCGCGGCACGCCTCGGCCGTCTGCCGAAGGCCGCACCGTTCCATCCCGGCACCGTAGTGCCGTTGCGCGGCGTTCCGCACCGGATCGTGCATCGCGCGGGCGAACGCGGCACGGTGTGGATGGAGACGCGCGACAGCGGCGAGCGGATTCTCTGCGTCGCCGGCGGTCATGAGCATATCGATCGGCGCGTGCACGACTTCCTCAAGCGCCAGGCGCGGCGCGATCTGCAGAAGTCCGCGCAGGACTATGCGGAGGCGCTTGGCGTTCGGGTCAAGCGGCTGTCGATCCGGGATCAGTCGAGCCGCTGGGGCTCATGCACCTCGTCGGGGTCGCTGTCATTTTCCTGGCGATTGATTCTGGCGCCGCCTTTCGTGCTCGACTATCTCGCAGCCCATGAGGTGGCCCATCTCGTCGAGATGAACCATTCGCTGCGGTTCTGGCGGGTGGTTGCCAAGGTTTGTCCCTCGGTCGAACGCGCCAAGAAGTGGCTCGATATCTACGGCAACGATCTGCATCGTTACGGCATCGAGGACTGAGCCTTCTTACGTCGTCCCGGCCTTGAGCCGGGACCCATATCCACCAGCGGCTATTGTTTCACGAAGCTGGGGCAACCGCCCGAAGCAATCATTGAGATCGGTGGTTATCGGCCCTCGCTTTCCGCGAGGACGACGGATTCTGACGCGTCGCGCTCTGAATATTCGTGATGCCACCACCGCTCCGCGATCACCGCCCAAATAACCGGTCCATCAGCCAGCCATCCAATCCGGCGGTTGGCTCAGGCCGTATGGAGGCGCGGGCTGGCGGCGGTCGGGTGCCGCTGCTTGCGGCTTGCGGTGCCGATGGCGTCGGCGCGGTGACCTGGGATGCGATCTGCGCCAGATTCGGGAAAGCGCCCACCTGCGAATTCGGTAGCGCCGCGACGGGCACGCCCTGATGCGCGAAGCGCATGAAGCGGGTCCACACTTCCACCGGCAGTCCGCCGCCGGTCGCCTTCTTGGTCGGCGAATTGTCGTCATTGCCGAGCCAGACGCCGGTGACGAGATTGGAGGTGTAGCCGAGGAACCAGGCGTCGCGGAAATCCTGGCTGGTGCCGGTCTTGCCGGCGGCGACCCAGCCTGGAATCTCCGCTTTCCGCGCGGTGCCGGAAATCAGCGTCTCCTGCATCATGACGTTCATCATCGCGACGTTCCGCGGCTCGATCACCCGGCCGAGTTGATCCGGCTGCCGGGCATAGAGCAACTTGCCGTCGGTCGTGCGGATCTTGGTCACGACATGCGGGGAGACGGAGAGGCCGCCATTGGCGAACGGCGCGTAGGCGCCGACCAATTCGATCATCGAGACTTCGGAGGTGCCGAGCGCGATCGAGGGATTGGCGTCGAGCTTGGAGGAGATGCCGAGCCGGTGCGCGGTGCGGACCACGTTCTTGGGCCCGACCTCGAGGCCCACCCGCACCGCGACCGTGTTGAGCGACATCGCGAGCGCCTGCGTCAGCGTCACCGGGCCGAAATATTCGCGGCTGTAATTCTCGGGCTTCCAACCCTTCAGATCGAGCGGGGCGTCCTGGCGGATCGTATCCGGCGTCAGCCCCGCCTCGATTGCGGTCAGATAGACGAACGGCTTGAACGCCGAGCCTGGCTGACGCTTCGCGGTCACCGCGCGATTGTACTGGCTCTCGGCATAGTTTCGCCCGCCGACCATGGCGCGCACCGCGCCGTCCGGGCTCATCGCCACCAGCGCGCCCTGGGTGACATTGAATTTCACGCTTTTGGCGGCGAGCTCGTCGATGATGGCGGCTTCGGCCGCGCCCTGCAGTTTCGGGTCGATCGTGGTTTCGACGACGATGCTCTGTTCGATCTGGCCGACGAGATCATCGAGCACTTCGCCGATCCAGTCGGCGACATAGTTGACGGTGCCGGCGCCGGCGGGCTTCACGGAGATCGCGGGGCGCGCGATCGAGGCTTGCGCCTGGGCGTCTGTGATGAATTTGGCGTCCGCCATCGCCGCCAGCACGGTCTGCGCGCGCTTCTCGGCGCCTTCCGGATTGCGGTTCGGCGCCAGGCGCGACGGCGATTTGACGAGACCCGCCAGCATCGCGGCTTCTGTGAGCGTCACATGCCTTGCGGACTTGCCGAAATAGCGTTCTTGGAATGTTTTCGCTCCAGCCACAGCGCGAGCTCGACCTCCTGCAGCTTGCGCTGCATCGTGCGCTCCTGGGTCAGGAACAGGTTTTTTGCAAGCTGCTGGGTCAGGGTCGAGCCGCCCTGCGAGACGCCCCGGTGCAGCAGGTTCGCGACCGCGGCGCGCAGGATGCCGACCGGATCGATACCGTAATGCGAATAGAATCTGCGGTCCTCGATTGCGATGAAGGCGTTCGGCAAATAAGCCGGTAACTCTTTCAGCGACACATTGGAGCCAGCCATCTCGCCGCGTTGCGCCAGCATGCTGCCGTCGACGCCGACCATCTCGATGGTCGGCGGGCGCTTGGGGATGGCGAGCGACTGGATCGGTGGCAGATGCGCGCCGGCCCAGATCACCGCGGCGACCAATCCGATCGCCGTCCACAAGCCAAGCACCATGCACCAGTAGGCGAGGCGTGAAAGGCTTATGGCGGAACGCGACCGGGAGCGGCGCTTGCGCGCGCTTCGGGACGGCTGCGGCTTGCGCTCGCGCGGCGGCGGAGCGTTGTCCTCGATGCCGTCAGGTTCCACTTTGGGCACGGCCTTTTTCGGCTTCTTCTCTTCGGCGGCCGGGATGCGGTCCTCTGGAGACAGCCGCAAGGCCTCGAGCGACGCGCCGAGGCCGAATTGCGGCTCCTTGCGTCCGCCGCTCTTTTTCTTGCCCCACGCCATACGCCAACGCCGCTCACACCCCGCCCCGCGGGCCACGCTAGCGGGCGGAGTTTAAGGGCCGGTTACCCAAAGGTTAACGCGCGATTAGGGGGTGGGGTGGGCATGTTAAGGATTTGAAGAGTTAATTAACAAAAAGGAACATCCACATGGGCCATATCGATCCGACCAAGGAAGTCTTCGCGCAGTTTCGGGCCCATGACCGGGAGGGGCCGATTCACATGCTCAATCTGGTGCGGCTGCGGGAACAGGCGGCCTATCCCGACGGCCGCACGGCGACCGGCGCGCAAGCCTATGCGGCCTATGGACGAGAAAGCGGACCGGTGTTCGAGCGGCTGGGTGGCCGGATCGTCTGGCAAGGGCGCTTCGAACTGATGTTGATCGGCCCGCGGCAGGAGCGCTGGGACCACTGCTTCATCGCCGAATATCCGAGCGTGGCCGCGTTCGCGGAGATGATCCGCGATCCCGTCTATCGTGAGGCGGTGAAACACCGCCAGGCCGCGGTGGAGGATTCGCGCCTGATCCGGCACGCCGTGCTTCCGGTCGGCAAGACGTTCGGCGAGATTCCGACTTAGTCAATCGCAATAGCGGTGCAAGGTGGTCACGGCGCGAAGCAGCGCCTTCGTCCGACCTGCCAAGCTAGAGCGTAATGACTTTTCTTCGAATCGTCATCTCGCTCTATCTTTTGGTTTAAGCATGATCTCCGCGCAAACGCATTCCGCGTTTGTTAGCTAAGGGAAAACCGGTACCCACCCCGCATCAAGTGCGGGGGGCAGGCTTTTTTCCGGATCATGCTCTAACCGATGTCGAAGCGTCTGATCAGGCCGTGCTCCACGCGGAAAACATGCCGGACAATCCCGTCAGACAAAATGTTACCGCTGAGGTCGCGCACGGTCTGGTGGACCTCGACCGCGACGCCTTCGTCAGCCAGCGTCGAGAAGCTCACTGGTTCAACGTGAGGGTCGATCATCGCCCATTGTCGTGTCCAGTAGTCGCGGACGCCGCGATGCCCCGAGACATGTCCGCCTTCCATTCCATTGGCCCACAGCACATCGAAATGCAGCATGGCCACAACCGCGTCCATGTCGCGGGCATTGAATCGTTCGTAGAGGTGCTTGAGGAGGTCTATGTCGGCGCACGGCATCGAGATGGCTCGATAATGAAAGGGCCGGGACCAAGCCCGGCCCTCACGCGATTGCATGTAGACTGGGGCGCTGCGTTTAACCCGCGGCGCCGGTGTCCTCGAGGATCGGGCCGAACAGTTCCCAGCGCTCGCCGTTGAACCGCTCCATCTGCAACTGCTTGTTGACGCGATAGTCGGTCGGCGATGTGCTGTTGCTGATGCCGGGCAGCGACAGGTCGCCTGTGACGTTCTTCAGGCTGGTGGCCTGCTTCATGACATTCTCGCGCGTTAGATCGTCGCCGCACTGCTTGAGCACGTAGGCCATCAGCTGCGCGGTCGAATAGCCGTAGGTATTGAAGAGCGATTCCTTGTCGCCGTCCGGATAGTACTTAGCCATGAAGTCGAGATATTTCTTCATGCCGGCGTCGTCCTTCCAGGTCGGATCGGACGGATCCTTGCCGTAGTTGACGCTGATCACGCCCTTGGATGCTTCGAGGCCTGCCGGCTTCAGCACCGCGCCGACCGAGGTGGCGTTGATGTCGAGGATGTGCACCGGATGCCAGCCGAGCTCGGCGATCTTCTTGATGGCCTGCGCGGCCTGCTTCGGCGTCGAGGCGCTGAAGAACAGGTCCGCGCCGGCGTCCTTGATCTTGAGGATCTGCGAATCGACCGTCGGATCGGAGACCTCGTAGGAGGCTTCGGCCACGATCATCGCGGCCGCCTTGTCCCCGAGACCGGCCTTGATGCCGTTCAGGTAGTCCTTACCCAGGTCGTCGTTCTGATAGAGGATTCCGATCTTCGCATTCGGATGATTCTTGATGACGTACTGGCCGTAGATGCGGCCTTCGACGAAGTAGTTGGGATTATAACCCATGGTCCAGGGGAAGTTCTTCGGATCGGTGAACCTCGACGCACCGGTGGCGGCGAACAGCTGCGGTACCTTCTTCGTATTGAGATATTTCTGCACCGCGGCGTTCGACGGCGTGCCGAGAACCTGGAAGGTGAGCAGCACTTCGTCGCTCTCGACCAGCTTGCGCACCTGCTCCACCGCTTTCGGCGGACTATAGGCGTCGTCATATTGGATCAGCGTGATCTTGCGGCCGTTGATGCCGCCCTCGTCGTTGATCATCTTGAAATAGGCCGCCTGGGTTTTGCCGATCGTGGCATAGGCGGAAGCCGGTCCGCTGAATGGATTGGTCTGGCCGATCTTGATCTCGGTATCGGTCGCGCCGGTGTCGTATTTCTTTTGCGCATAGGCCGATGACACGGACAGCGCGATCGTCAGCGCCGTGCCTGCGGCCAAATGGAAAAACCCGTTCCTCATGTCGATGCGTTCCTCATTATTTATTGGGATTATGCCGATGGTCTTGATCGCTGCCTCCCTTGAAAAAAGAGCGCAGGCGCCATTGCTGATGGGATTGTGGAGGAAGCCATTCCGCAATGCAAGATGACGAGGTGCGGAATGGTGAACGCCGTCAGGCCAGGCAAAGCAGGATCAGCGCGACCGCGGCCGGCAGCGCCTGGACGAACAGGATCCGCCGGCTGACGCTCAACGCTCCATAGATACCGGCGACGATCACGCAGGCGAGGAAGAAGATTTTGATTTGGAACGCAAAGGCGGGGTTGCTCTGGACCAGCCCCCAGACCAGGCCAGCGGCAAGAAAGCCGTTATAGAGCCCCTGATTGGCGGCCAGCACCGCCGAATCGCTGGCCTTCGCCGGCGACTGGCGGAACGTCTTCAAGCCCAGCGGCTTGGTCCAGAGAAACATTTCCAGGACCAGGAAATAGACATGCAGCGCCGCGACGAGCGCGACGAGGGCATTGGCGACAAAGATCATGGTGCGTTCCCCCAACGCGACCTTCGGATTTCGGGTGGACGCTAGCACGCGCGCGGTGAAAAGTGCGGCGCCTTGTCGTTATTTTCGGTGACACGAAATGCCCGAACGCCGCGCCAAATCTGCCAATGCGACGCCATCCGAGGCCTTCGGCCTCGACCGGCTGGACACGCCGATCGGGGTGGCCCTGCTGGTCACCGATGCCGATGGCGTGTTGCGCGCGCTCGACTGGGAGGATTATGCGCCGCGCATGAAGGAGCTGCTCAAGCTGCACTATGGCGCGGTGACCTTGAACGAGGCGCCGGCGCCGAAGGCGACGCTGATGGCGCTGACGTCCTATTTCAAGGGCGATCTCGCTTCCCTGACCGGAATCGCGTGGCGCGTCGCGGGCACGCCGTTCCAGCAAAAGGTCTGGTCGGCGCTGCCGAAAATTCCCGCCGGCAAGACCCTGAGCTACGGCGCGCTGGCAGTGAAACTGAAGATGCCGAACGCAATGCGGGCGGTCGGTCACGCCAACGGCTCGAACCCGATCAGTGTGGTCGTTCCCTGCCACCGCCTGATCGGCGCCGACGGTTCGCTGGTCAAATATGGCGGCGGCCTCGAGCGCAAGCGCTGGCTGCTGCGGCATGAGGGGGTGGCGGTTTGACGCTCTTCTCTCTCTATCGTTATTCCGGGGCGCGCCGGAAGGCGCGAACTCTCTCCACTCGTCATTCCGGGGCGATGCGTCAGCATCGAACCCGGAATCTCGAAGTGAGTCCTCGTTATCTCGAGATTCCGGGTTCGGGCCTCCGCCCCGCCCCGGAATGACGGCGGAGCGCGTGGTCGCGGATGTCCGTCTTGTCTACTTAAGCCGTCGTCCGCTCAAGCGGCCGGCTGCGCGGCGGTCTCATCCGTGGCGAGCAGATGCAACAGCGCGCTCTTGATCGCGGCCTGCCGGGTCGGCGCGTTGATCTGCGCGCCGAGCAGGTCGGTGACATAGAATACGTCGCGCGCGCGTTCGCCGAAGGTCGCGACATGGGCCGAGCCGATGTTGAGATTGAGTTTCGAGAGCGCCGTCGTCAGTTGATACAACAGGCCCGGCCGGTCGAGGCCGGACACCTCGATCACCGTGTAAAGCTCCGACCACTGGTTGTTGATCGTCACCTCCGGCTCGACCACGAACGCGCGCACCTTGCCGCCGCGACCGGCGGCGCGCCGCGCCACAGCCTCCGGCAGGCGCAATTTGCCCTCCAGCACATCCTCGATCATCTCGCCGATGCGTGTGGCGCGTCGCGCCTCGTCATCGTCGCGGTCGTATTCCCGCGAGATCGCAATAGTGTCGAGCGCGCGGCTGTCGGTCGTGGTGTAGATCTGCGCGTCGACGATATTGGCGCCGGCGGAGGCGCAGGCGCCCGCGATGATCGACAGCAGCCAGGGATGGTCGATGGCCAGAATGGTCAATTCGGTGACGCCGCGCGCTTCGTCGAAGCCGACATTGATCGCAAGCTTGTGGCTCGCCTGTTCGGCTTGCCGCATGAAGCGGGCGTGGCGGATCTTGCGCGGCAGCTCGACCTTGAGCCAGTACGCCGGATAGTGCCGCGCGATATAGGAGTCGAGCTCCGATTCGGTCCATTCGGTGAAGGCCATGCGGAATTCGGCCTGCGCCGCCGCAAGCCGCTTGGCGCGGTTGACCTCCGAAAAGCCACCGGTCAGCACCGGCTCGGTCTCATAATAGAGCGTGCGGATGAGCTGCGCCTTCCAGCCGTTCCAGACGCCGGGGCCGACGCCGCGGATGTCGGCGGTGGTCAGGATCGTGAGCAGCTTCATCTGCTCGACCGACTGCACCACGGCGGCGAAATTCTCGATGGTCTTCCGGTCGGAAAGGTCGCGCGATTGCGCGACCGTCGACATCGTCAGGTGCTCCTCGATCAGCCAGGCGACCAGCTCGGTGTCGGCGGCGGAAAATCCGAGCCGCGGGCACAGCCGCCGCGCCACCTTGGCGCCGGCGATCGAGTGATCCTCCGGCCGGCCTTTGGCGATGTCGTGTAACAGGGTCGCGATGTAGATCACCGGGCGGTGCTCGGGGCGGATCTTGCGGAACAGGTCGCTCGCGACAATGAACTCGTCATTGCCGCCGCGCTCGATCTCCTGCAGGAAACCGATGCAGCGGATCAGGTGCTCGTCGACGGTGTAGTGATGATACATGTTGAACTGCATCATCGACACGATCCGGCCGAAGGCGCGGATGAAATGGCCGAGCACGCCGGTCTCGTTCATCCGCCGCAGCACCACTTCGGCGTCGTTCGACGTCAGGATTTCCATGAACAGCCGGTTGGCTTCCGGATTTTCGCGCAGCTCGGTGTTGACCAGCTTCAGCGAGCGCGTCACCGTGCGCATCGCATCGGGGTGGAAGGCGAGGTTGTTCTTCTGCGCCAGGCGGAAGATCCGGATCATGTTGACCGGATCGTGCTTGAAGACGTCGGGTGCGGCGAGATTGATGCGGTTGTTGTCGACGATGAAGTCGTCGCTGTCGGGCACGCGCCGCCGCGATACGCTCGGCCGCAGCCGGGCCATCACCCGGCTTAAGACCGGCGGGATGGCTGGTGTATCCGAGCCGGATCGCGATCTCGCGCTGCAGGTCGAACGACAGCCGCTCCTCGGCGCGGCCGGCGGAGAAGTGGATGTTGCAGCGCACCGACCACAGAAAATCGGCGCAGCGGCGGAAAGTACGGTACTCCTGCGCGTCGAACACGCCGCGCTCCAGCAACTCGTCGGTCTCGCGCACGCGATAGACATATTTCGCGATCCAGAACAGCGTGTGCAGGTCGCGCAGGCCGCCTTTGCCGTCCTTGACATTGGGTTCGACCAGATAGCGCGATTGCCCGCCGCGGCGATGCCGCTCCTCGCGCTCGGCGAGCTTGGCGGTGACGAACTCGGCCGCGGTGCCCTGTACCACTTCCTTGTCGAAGCGCCCGACCAGCTCGTCGTAGAGCGGCCGGTCGCCGGTCAGGAACCGGGTCTCGAGGATCGCGGTGCGGATCGTCATGTCGCCGCGCGCCTGGCGGATCGATTCGTCGACCGAACGGGTGGCGTGGCCGACCTTCAGTCCCATGTCCCACAGGCAGTAGAGGATGGCCTCGGCGACCTGCTCGCCCCACGCGGTCTGCTTGTAGGGCAGGATGAACAACAGATCGATGTCGGATTCGGGCGCCATCAGGCCGCGGCCGTAGCCGCCGGTCGCAACCACCGCCATGCGCTCGGCGCCGGAGGGGATCGGCGAGCGGTAGAGGTGGCGGGTCGCGGCGGAAAACAGGATGCGGATGATCTCGTCCTGCACGAAACACAGCCGCTCGGCGCAACGCCTTCCGTGCCGGTCCTTCAGCAGCAACGCCTGCGCGGCGGTGCGCGCGGCGATCAGTTGCGCTTTAAGGAACTGCGCCACGGTGGAGCGGAAGACATCCTCATGGCCGGCCTGCTTTTCGGCGAGCGCGTCAACGGCGGCGGTCACCCGCGCGCTGTCGAAGCCGGTGTCGGCCCCAAGCTTCGGTTGTGTGACAAGGCTGTCCATAACGTAACCGGATATCGGACCGCGCTACCGCTGTCACGGGAGATTGTGGCAAAACAATTCTGTCGCGCTGATGTGACCGGTTCCAGGGAGGTATTTCCAGGCGGTCGGTGGTGGCGATCGTCCTGGGCTGAGGCTAAGGCCGCAAGAGTCCGGTGCAAGCCTTGTTCAAGAGTCTTGTTCAGGAGCCTTGCGAAGAGTCCTGGGGAAATCGTCGTGGCATGAGGGCATGGCGGCCCTGGTCCCACCGTCCGTCTGCTGACACGGGGTCGATCGCCGACTATACGGGAAGATGGAATTCTTTTCCGGGAGAGAACAATAATGGACGCCGCCGAACTCCGCGCGCTGCAGGCCCCGATCAAGGAACGCTACAAGGCCGATCCTGCCGCCGCCGTCATCACA
>WNGJ01000859.1_pt1 | contig 28487 bp, 22 predicted proteins | sample 5400611 | NCBI WGS metagenome assembly WNGJ01 (sample SAMN13153375, study PRJNA577476) | soil metagenome | isolation source: 40 cm soil or saprolite under Garry oak tree replicate 1 | place: USA:California | collected 2016-06-15
TCTGAGCAACGCCCACCGGGCGAGGAGGCTGAGGATGCGGATGGTGATCGCGCTGCGCGGCAATGCGCTGCTGCGACGTGGCGACCCGATGACCACCGAGGGGGAGCGGGTGGGCCGTAAGGCCGTGCTTACCGAAAGTGCGTTTTGATCGCACGGAGCCTTCTTCACCGCCCTGGCATGATGACGTGGTGACCTTGTCAGCCGACTTCTCGGCCACGCCCGACCGCCAGCACGAGGCGGAGATCCAGCGGCTATGTGACGCCATGGAGGCAGCCGACCAGGCTGGCCGTTACCCGCAGCTGACCGTGGAGCGGCCCTGGTCAGTCCACAATCCGGTGCTGGAGGGTGAATTCGCTTCACCCAAAGCCATCCGCTGGTACCTGGAGCGAGAACTGAGTCGGCTAGCTGCAAGCGGCGCTCGGATCTCGGTCGGTCCCGGGCGCGAAGCGCTAGATCTGCGTGATCCAAGTCTCGCGTCTGCGGTTGACGAAACCCGCTGGGATCTACGGCGCAAGAAACTGTTCCTGTTCGCGCCGGAGCGCATGGCCCTGTCAATCGACCGGCTCCAGCACTACACGGGGACACCGGCTGAGTCGTTCCAGCGGTACGTGCTGCTGACAAACTATTCCTGGCACGTGGAGGAGTTTCGCGCCACCTTGGCGGGTTGCAGCGGTCCGGCGTCTGATGGCCGCCAGATGCCCGCGTGGCACCACATGCTTCCCGGGCGTTCGGGCGTGACCATGGTGAACATAGGAGTCGGGCCGTCTAACGCCAAGACGATCACCGATCACCTCGCTGTGCTGCGCCCGGACCTGGTGCTGATGATCGGGCACTGTGCTGGCCTGCGCAACCATCAGGAAACCGGGGACTTGGTGCTGGCGACTGCTTACGTGCGCGATGACCGTGTCCTTGATGACCTGCTGCCGCTGAGCGTTCCGGTCGTATCGAACCACACGCTGAACACGCTGCTGCTCGGTGAGCTGACAGCCCGGCGCCTGCGCAGCCGGATGGGAATCGTTTACACCACCGCGAACCGGAACTGGGAGCTGCACCTTGCACTGGCCGAAGATCGTCTCCGTCAATCGCGCGCCCTCGCCGTGGACATGGAGTCCGCGACCGTGGCCGCGAACGGATTCCGCTACAGGATCCCCACCGCCACCTTGCTCGCGGTCAGCGACAAACCGTTGCACGCCCAGCCTAAGCTCAGCGCGGACGCCCAGAGCTTCTACGCCGCCAGCCGCCGCCAGCACGTCGAAATCGCGATCTCCGTAGCCGAAAAGGTCAGGCAGTTGTACCCAGGTGGCCTGCCCGCAGCCGACCTCCGCTCCGCCGACGAGCCGCTGCTAGGCACAACCGATCCCGAGCCGACTCGGGCGCCGAGCGCTGGCAATGTGACGCCAGATCACCAGGGCAACATCTGAAGCGCCCCGCCCTGGACCAGGCTGACATTCCGCTCACCTTGAAGTGGTCGAACGCCAGTTGGCCAACCCGTAAGCATGTCCGACCAGAAACGGCCTGCCAGACTGGCCGCAAATGATTGCTCGTTAGCGGTGCTAATCAGATTTCGGGGAGCCAAACGGAGAGCCAACGGAGGCAGACGCCGGGCGACGCAGGGCGACATCCAGCGACGATTAGCTCTCGCCCGGCGGGAACAGCAGCCAGCGTGACCGGCGGCAACAGCGCAGCGGGCCTTGACTCATGTCAGCGACGAAGCTGGTCCGACAAGACAAGTAGGGGAAAGATGGTGACTGCACGGAATTTCGTCACCCCGTCGGGGTGAGGCCGCGAAAGCCTCTTGTCCACATGATTAGTAGGCGTGGCTGATCGAACCTCTCATGGGCTAGCCGAACATCCGCGTTGTGCACTGCGGCTTGGCGGGCTTCGAAAGGCATTCCTGAAGCCCGATCATGTCACCCAGCGGTGATCCCGGGCCTCCTGTCCGTCGGCCGGGCTACGGCGCGGGCTGACCTGAAGTAATCCGGAGGCTGATGGTATGACCGGCATCAAGCGCACCAGCACCGACCCAGCCACGCTCCCGGCGGGGCCCATGACCGAGGCCCAGTTCCGCACGCTCTATGAGCGACTACGCCAGCAGCTACCTTGGGGACCGGATGACCGGCGCGGTGCGCTGAATTACATCACCTCGGCCGAGGTGCTCGCTGCCCGCAGCGAGGTAAGGCTGGGCCGCGCCATATCGCTTGCCGCGCCGGTGGAGCACCGGGCGACGGCCGACAACCCCGACCCGGCCCAGCACCATATGAAAGAGCCGCTGGGCGCCGACGTTGGCCAGGGCCTGTCGTTCAGCATGGACCGGATCGCGATGAACATCCACGGCAACGCCGACAGTCACATCGACGCCCTCTGCCATGTGATCTTCGACGGCAAGCTGTATAACGGGGTGGCGGCGGAAACCGTCACCACCAAGACCGGCCCGGCCGAACTAGCGATCGGCCTCGCTGCCGACGGTATTGTCGGTCGCGGGATTCTGCTTGATGTGCCGCGCTCCCGGGGGGTGCCCTGGCTGGAACCGGGCGATCACGTGAGCGGGGCGGATCTGCTCGCCGCAGAACAGGACGAGCATGTCCGCATGAGCCAGGGCGATATCGTGCTCGTCAGCGTCGGTCACCGGCGACGTCGCAGCGAGCGTGGCCCATGGAATGCCGCCGAGGCGCGGGCCGGGTTGCACCCGACCGTGCTACAGCTGCTGGCCGAGCGCCGGATCGCCGCCCTGGGCAGCGACGGCAACAACGACACCGCTCCCAGCGCCGTCGCCGACATCGATTTTCCTGTTCATGTGCTTGCCGTCAACGCGCTGGGCCTGTACCTCCTGGATTACCTGCAATTCACGGAGCTCAGCCGGGCATGCGCGGAGACCCAGCGCTGGTCCTTCCTGTGCGTCATAGCACCACTGCGGCTGCCCACCGGGACCGGGTCGCCGATCAATCCAATCGCGATCTTGTGACAGCTACCTCAGGCGAAGTCCAGCAGGTAATCACATGTTGGCCTGTCAGGCTGCCTATAACAGGCATAGGTGGTATTCGCCCTCCTTGCGCTGGAGGAGCTGGGCAGTCTCGTTGACGATCATGCCGCGGCCGTCATCACCATCACCGTAGTGCTTAGCGTCGTCGCACATGGTGCCACAGCCGAACCGCTGGGCACCCCTGTACGCGAAATTGCTTGCCCATCCCGCGGAAGGACCCGGCGGTGCCCAGATGCCCGACGTGCCGGATCGCAGACTTGTCCGCCGGACCGCCAACCGTGGCTAGCCCACAGCGATTCACCCACTGGAGGGTGAGGAATCCCCGGCGTGCCGAAAGCAGGATCAGACCATGTCACATGACTAACGGCACCCGGATCCACGCCGGGGATGGCCTCCCGGCGTGGATCACAGGAGTATCAGGATCTTCGCTGCCACCGGGGATAGCGATACTCCCTAATGCCGCGCCAGTGGCGGACGAAAGGACACCATACGAGAAAGGGGTACACCATGGCTGATCTGATCGCCATCGGATACCCGGATGAGGCAACCGCGGAAGCCGCCGCCGATGAGGCGCGCCGGCTGGCCAAGGACCTGATCATCCAGCCCGACGCGATCGCGGTGATCGTGCGCGATAAGGACGGCAGCTATCACGTCCGCACCACTCATCACGCGGTCGGTGGCGAGACAGTTGCGCGGTAGCCCGTATCAGCCGGCGTCGCAGCTGACCCGGAGGCGCTCCCGAAAGGAACCTGGCCAGGCGGTCTACGTCTCGGCTATCTCATACCCGTCCAGCTCGCGAACCGATTGAGGATGGACAGGAAAGGTGCGGGTCACACTGCTGGTGGACCGGTGAGAGGGGCCGGGCCTGCTGTGGTACGGGACCGGTGGCGCTTTGTTCCCATGGCCGGATGGATCCGCTGCTACCAGCGTCGCTGGCTCAAGGGTGATCTCATCGCGGGGATGGCCGTCGCTGCCCTGATCGTTCCGAAGAACCTCGGCTATGCGGGGATCGCGGGGATCCCATTGCAGAACGGTCTGTATGCGGCAGCGGCCGGCGCGATCCTTTATGCGGTCTTCGGGACGAGTCGGCAGATCTCGACCGGGCCGAGTTCGGGGTTGGCGGCCGTGGCCGCCAGCGCGGTCGCGGTGGCCGGTATCACGGGGGTCCAGAACGTGGCGTCCTTCGTCGCGATGATCACCCTGGCTTCCGGCGTTCTGTTTCTCCTCCTCGCAGTGCTCAAGATGGGGTGGATCGCGCAGTTCCTCTCCCGGGCCGTCGTCACGGGCTTCTTGTTCGGTGCGGCGATAGATGTCGTGATCGGCGAGCTTCCCAAGCTGACCGGGACAAAAGTAACCGGCTCGAACCCGCTCCAGGAACTGTGGTCCTGGCTCGGGACGCTCGGCGATGCTCAGGGGATGACCGTGGTCGTCGGCGCAGCCGCGCTGGCGGTGGTCTTCGGGTTGAGGGTGATCGCGCCACGCATCCCCGGGGCCCTCGTCCTCGTGGTTGGCGGTCTGGTGGCGTCATGGCTCTTCGATCTAGGCGCTCACGGGGTGGCCCTGGTCGGCGAGGTGCCCAGGGGGTTGCCGACCCCCCAGGTTCCAGATCTCAAGCTGCTGGGGGATAACGCCAGCACGATTACGGTCGCCGCGGTGGCGCTCGTCCTCATCGGGTTCTCGCAAACAGCTGGCGATGCCAGGACGTTCGCGGCCAAGCACCGCTACCGCATCGACATCAACCAGGAATCGGCCGCCCAGGGCATCGCGAACGCAGGCGCCGGCCTGTTCCAGGGAATGCCGGTCTCGACGAGTCTGTCCGCGAGCTCACTGAACGACCACACCGGCGCGCGCACCGGCCTGGCGTCGCTCACCTCGGGCGTGATCGTCCTGCTCACCCTTCTGGTGCTAGCGCCGCTTTTCTCGGTTCTCCCCAAGCCCGTGCTGGCCGCCCTGATCATCGAGGCCGTGGTCATGGGGATGATGGACGTGCCCGAAATGCGCCGCCTGGCCAGGGTGAAGCGCTTCGACTTCTGGATCGCGATCGCGGCGATCATCGCGACGCTGCTGGTCGGCGTGCTCGCCGGAGTGCTGATCGGGATCGGGCTCTCGCTGATCTGGCTCATCTCCGTGGCTACGCGCCCCCGCATGCCCCTGCTGGGACGGGAGCCAGGCACTCAGGCCTTCCGGGAGCTGGATGAGCACCCCGGCGGCGAGGTATTCCCCGGGGTGGTGGTCCTGCGGCTGGACGGCGGCCTGTTCTTCGCCACCTCCGACGCCTTGGAGGACCGGGTCCGGGAGGTCGCCTTGTCCACGCCCAGCACCACCGGGATCGTGCTCGATTGCGGGGGAATGGACTTCATCGACTCCCAAGGGTCGGCGAAGATGCGCGAGATCCTCGAGCTCACCGAGCAAGCCGGCATGACCTTGCGGCTCACCCGGGTGAAGCCGGCGGTCCGTGAGGTGCTCAAACGCGACGGCGTCTTGGAGCACATCGGCGAGGACAAGACCTACGCGAACATCGAGCAGGCCGTAGAGGCACAGATGACCGCACAAGGAGACAGCCGCGCAGACGTATGATCAAGCCCGCGCCGAGGTGGGATTCCACGGCCGTCCTTGTCAACCCGCGTACTAGGCCTGCTGCTGGGCGCGGATGTGCCGGACGACTTGCCCCAGATCTTCCGATCCCGCCTCAGGAAAGGCGATGAGCCAGTCATGCACGATCCGCAGCAACGGCAGGTCAGCCGAGGCGGTCGCCAGCGTGACGTCCTTGGCGGCAAGCCGGAGCGGGTAGTTGGCTCCCTGTGCGAATGCGCGGCCGGCGAGCCCGGCCAGCGGCCCGCTGGCTAGGGCGCCGGTCACGAGTTCCTCGGGAAGCCCGAGTGCATCCGCAAGGGCCATGGCTTCCCCAACCACGGTGACACCGGCGATCACAGCGTTGATCAGGACAACCTTGAGTGCCGCGCCGTGGCCGACCGCGCCGCACTCCGTAACGGTGCCGAACACTTCCAGAATGGGCCGGACCTTCGTGAGATTCCCGCCCGCGAGCATGACCAGCTGCCCGGAGGCAGCTCGGTCCGCGCTGCCCATGACCGGCGCGTCGACCAGCGCGACGCTGCCGGGTAGGAGGGCGGCTATCTCCCCGAGTGCCTGCGGGCCGATGGTGGAGGCCTCGATCAGGGTGGTGCCCGGTCGCAGATGCCGGGAGATACCGTCTATGACCTCCCGCACCGCGGATGGATCGGCGAGCATGGTGATGACCACGTCGGCTTCACGAACCGCCTCGGCAGGACTCGCCGCTACGTCGGCGCCCTCCGCCTGGAGCGGCTCGGCGCGTGACGCCGTGCGGTTCCAGACCGTCAGCGGGTAGCCCGCCGCGAGCAGGCGCTTGGCCATCGGACTGCCCATTATCCCCAGACCGATAAAGGCTATTCTCTCCATGCGCTCCATCCGGGTGTTCCAGTCGGTAAGGAAACTATCGTGGGTCGCTCGCCGGGACCACCCCTGCCGGTTTCGCTGTAAACGGCATCACCCATAGCTCTAGGCTGCACCGCGGTCAGCGCCGTCGTGAAGGATCGGACGGCGTGGGTGGTGCGGATGTCGCGGTCGGCCGCATGGCACCTGCCCGTGCTGGCACCCTACCGCCTTCACCGGATTGGGGGGCGGCTCGCCGATTAGGCGCCATCCCCGGGGGTAGCGCGGGGTGGCCGATCACCCGGCCACACCACCGGCCGGATGTCACGGCCCGGAAGGAGCGTGAGAACTGACATGGCTTCGACAGTTGCTGACTACTTGCTCGAGCGGCTACGCGCGTGGGATGTGCGGCACGTCTTCGCCTACGCCGGCGACGGGATCAACGGCATCCTCGCTGCCTGGGGCCGGGCGGAGAACAAACCGCAGTTCATTCAGGCCCGGCACGAGGAGATGGCGGCCTTCGAAGCGGTCGGGTACGCCAAGTTCACCGGCCGCGTCGGCGTGTGCATGGCGACTTCGGGTCCGGGGGCCATTCACCTGCTCAACGGTCTGTACGACGCCAAGCTGGACCACGTGCCCGTCGTCGCGGTCGTCGGCCAGACCAACCGCAGCGCCATGGGCGGCTCCTACCAGCAGGAAGTCGACCTGCTCTCCTTGTTCAAGGACGTCGCCAGCGACTACGTGCAAATGGTCACTGTCCCGGAACAGCTGCCGAACGTCCTGGACAGGGCCATCCGCGTCGCTCTGGCCGAGCGCGCGCCCACGGCGATCATCATCCCCGCCGACGTCCAGGAACTCGACTACTCCGCGCCGACTCATGCGTTCAAGATGGTGCCGTCCTCGCTCGGCATCGACTGGCCCGTGGCCGTGCCCGGCGACCAGGCCATCCGCCGGGCCGCCGATGTCCTCAACGCCGGAAGCAACGTCGCCATCCTGGCCGGCCAGGGCGCCCGGGGCGCCCGGGGTGAGCTCGAGCAGGTCGCCGAGCTGCTCGGCGCCGGCGTGGCCAAGCCGCTGCTGGGTAAGGACGTGCTCTCCGACGAGCTGCCGTATGTCACCGGGGCCATCGGCCTGCTCGGCACCCGGCCGAGCTACGAGATGATGATGAACTGCGACACGCTGCTGACGGTGGGCTCGAGCTTCCCCTACACGCAGTTCCTGCCCAAGTTCGACAAGGCCAGGGGCGTCCAGATCGACATCGACGGCAAGTTCATCGGCATGCGTTATCCGTACGAAGTCAACCTGGTGGGCGACGCGGCAGCCACCTTGCGGGCCCTGATCCCGTACCTGGAGCGCAAGCAGGACCGGTCCTGGCGGGAGGCCATCGAGGCCGGGGTCGCGGGCTGGTGGCAATCGATGGACGCCGAGGCCGAGGTGGAAGCCGACCCGATCAACCCGATGCTGCTGTTCCGCGAGCTGTCCGCCCGGCTCCCCATGAACGCCATCGTCGCCGCCGACTCCGGCTCGTCGGCCAACTGGTACGCCCGCCAGCTCAGGTTCCGCGGTGACATGCGCGGGTCGCTGTCGGGCACCCTGGCCACCATGGGCCCGGGCGTGCCGTACGGCATAGGCGCGAAGTTCGGCCACCCGGACCGGCCGGTGATCGTCTTCGCCGGGGACGGTGCGATGCAGATGAACGGGCTGGCCGAGCTGATCACGATCAAGCACTACTGGCGGGAATGGGCTGACCCCCGGCTCGTCATCGCCATCCTGCACAACAACGACCTCAACCAGGTGACCTGGGAGATGCGGGCCATGGAGGGCGCCCCCAAGTTCACCGAGTCCCAGCGGCTCCCTGATGTCTCCTACGAGGGCTTCGCCCGGAGCCTGGATCTGCACGGTATCGCGGTGGACAAGCCGGACCAGATCGGCCCCGCCTGGGATCGCGCCCTGGCCGCTGACCGTCCCACGGTGCTCGACGTGCGGACCGATCCCGACGTCCCGCCGATCCCGCCGCACGCCACGTTCGAGCAGGCCAAGGACGCGGCCATGGCCTTGCTGAAGGGGGACCCTGACCGGTGGGGGGTGCTCAAGGAGGGCATCATGACCAAGGCGAAGGAAATCTTCCCAGGCCAGCGTGACTAACCGGGGCCGGCGCGAGGGCGTTGCCCCCGGGGCGCCGACGTTCCCGCATGCCTTCGTGCACGCCCTGCTGCTCGAATCGGCCCAGCGCCTGGCAGTGCCGTGGCCGTCAGATACCCCAGGCAACCGGAGGTAAAGATGAGCGAACAGGACAAGCAAGCCAGGCAGGTGGTCGTGGTCACCGGGTCCAGCGGCGGTATCGGGCGGGCCACGGCCCTGGCCTTCGCCGCCCGCGGGGCCAAGGTGGCCCTGCTGGCGCGGGGCGAGGCCGGCCTGGACGGCGCTGTCCGCGACGTCGAACGGGCGGGCGGGGTGGCCCTGCCCATCCCGACCGACGTCGCCGACCCGGACCAGGTCGAAGCGGCCGCGGCGCAGGCCGAACAGGCCCTCGGGCCCATCGACGTCTGGGTCAACGTGGCCTTCACCTCGGTCTTCGCCCCGTTTAAGGACATCAAGCCGGCCGAGTACAAGCAGGTCACCGAGGTGAGCTACCTCGGCTATGTCTACGGCACGATGGCCGCGCTCAAGCGCATGCTGCCCCGGGACGCCGGGACCATCGTCCAGGTCGGCTCCGCGCTGGCCTACCGCGGCATCCCGCTGCAGAGCGCCTACTGCGGCGCCAAGCACGCCATCCAGGGCTTCCACGAGTCGCTGCGCTGCGAACTGCTGCACGACAAGAGCAACATCCACGTCACGATGGTGCAGATGCCGGCGGTCAACACCCCGCAGTTCGACTGGGTGCTGGCCCGGCTGCCCAAGCCGGCCCAGCCGGTGCCGCCGATCTACCAGCCGGAGGTGGCGGCCCACGGGGTCTTGTACGCCGCCGATCATCCCGAACGGCGTGAGTACTGGGTCGGCGGAAGCACGGCAGCCACCCTCGCGGCGAACGCGGTCGCCCCCGGGCTGCTCGACCGCTACCTGGCTCGCACCGGATTCTCCTCGCAGCAGGACGACCGGCCCGAGCCCTCGTCCCACCCCGTCAACCTGTGGAAACCCGCCGACGGGCCGTCTGGTCACGACTACACCGCGCACGGCAGCTTCGACGGCCAGGCTAAGCCGCGCAGCGTCCAGTTGTGGGCCTCGCAGCACCACGGCCTGCTCGGCGGTGCCGTGCTCGGGCTGGCCGGGGCGGCCGTCGCCACGGCCCTTGGCCGACGCGGGCGCCGGTGAGCACCCCGCCGGCGTGCGCCGCCCTGCTGGCCGGCGTACGAGGGTGCCCTGGCCGCGCGCCGGGCCACCCCTGACGAACGGAGGAGAAACCATGCGGCCCTCTGACCTGCTCCCGGGCCGGCCGCAGGAGCCGGCGCACGGTATCGACCGGATAGTCAAGAACGTGCAGACCGGACGTTTCGAGCGCAGCCTGTCCGCTCTGACCGCGGCCGGCGCACTGGTTACCGCGGCGGAGATCTACTTCGAGCACGACAGCGCCAGCTTCGGCAACAAGATGATGTGGATCCCGGTCGTGCTCGGCCCGGTGGGGGCCGCGGCCGGGGTCGCCGGGTTCTTCAGCCGCCGGATGGCGAAGACGGCGCTGCCGATCGCCTCGGCGTCCATCGTGGCCAACGGCCTGCAGGGCACCTACCTGCACGCCCGCGGCATCGCCCAGAAGCCGGGCGGCTGGTCCAACGCCCGCTACAACATGGAGATGGGACCGCCCCTGCTGGCGCCGTTGCTGGTGACGATGGTGGGCGGGATGGGCCTGCTCGCGGCGATCCTGCGGCGGGAGAAGTGAACGACCGCCCGGGCACCTACCAGCAGCGGCAAACCAGGCCCCGGAACCGGTTCGGCCACTTCGACGTGCTCGGCCAGGCCGGGCACTGGGATCAGGTGACCGCCGACCTGGTGACTTCGCGGATGGGCCCGCCACCGCCGGTCACGTTCTTCACCGCCGCCGAGTCCGCCTGCGCCGCCACCCTGCTCGACCTCCTCACCGGCCAGGAGGATGACCAGGAGATTCCCGTGCTGAACATGGTCGACGCGCGGCTGGCCGCGGGGGAGACCGACGGCTGGCGGTACGCCGACATGCCCGAGGACGGTCAGGCCTGGCGGGACACCCTGGCCTACCTGGACGCCGACGCGGCTAAGCGCAGCGGGACTGCATTCGCTGACGCGGCGCGAAGCGATCAGCTGGCGCTCATCCAGGCTGTGCAGGACCGCCAGTCCGGCGACTGGCACGGGCTGAACGCGGCCCACGTGTGGAGCCTGTGGACGCGGTACGCGTGCACCGCGGTGTATGCGCACCCGCTGGCCTGGAACGAGATCGGCTTCTCCGGGCCCGCCTACCCGCGCGGTTACAAGAACGCCGGCGTGGACAAGCTCGAGCCGTTCGAGGTCCGCGACTCCAGGCCGTCCGGCGACCCGGTCAGGGAGGGAGCCTGATGCCCGGAGTGCGCGACAGGAACGAATCGGCCTGGCTGCTGCCTAACGACGGGACCCGGACCAACCACCGGCTGCGGGCGGACATGCGCCGGTTCGCGGACACCGACGAGATCGACCTGGTCATCGTGGGTTGCGGGGCGGGCGGCTCGGTGCTGCTGCAACGGCTGGCCCGGGCGGGCTGGCGGGTCGCGGCGCTGGACGCGGGCCCGTTCTGGGACCCGGACGCGGACTGGGTCAGCGACGAGGCCGGCTCGCACCAGCTGTACTGGACCGATCCGCGGGTGATCAGCGGGACCGACCCGGTACCGATGGGCTCGAACAACTCCGGCCGCGGCGTCGGCGGCTCGATGGTGCACTACGCCGGGTACACCCCGCGTTTCCACCCGAGCGACTTCGCCACCCGCACCCGGGACGGGGTGGGCGCCGACTGGCCGCTGTCCTACCCGGAGCTGCGCCCGTACTACGAGCAGATCGAGCAGGAACTGCCGGTCGCGGGGGAGCGCTGGCCGTGGGGTGACCCGCACCGCTACCCCTACCGGCCGCACCCGGTCGGCGGGAACGGCGAGATCTTCCTGCGCGGGGCCTGGGCGCTGGGCATCGAAGCCAGGGTGGGGCCGGTCGCGATCGCCAACGGCCGGTTCGGCAACCGGCCGCACTGCATCTACCGTGGCTTCTGCCTGCAGGGCTGCAAGGTCAACGCGAAGGCCTCGCCGCTGGTCACGCACGTGCCCGACGCGCTGGCGCACGGCGCCGAGGTCCGGGCCGACGCTATGGTGACCCGGATCGCGATCGACAGGGACTCCGGGCGGGCGCTCGGCGTGCACTACATCCGCGACGGCCGTGAGCGGTTCCAGCGGGCGGCGATGGTGGCGGTGGCCGGGTACTCGATCGAGACGCCGCGGCTGCTGCTCAACTCGGCCTGTTCCCGGTTCCCGGACGGCGTCTGCAACGACTTCGACCAGGTCGGCCGGTACCTGATGGTGCAGGGCGCGCCGCAGACCGCGGGCAGGTTCGACGCCGAGGTACGGATGTACAAGGCGCCGCCGCCCGAGGTGAGCACCGAGGTGTTCTACGAGACCGATCCCGGCCGGGGCTTCCAGCGCGGGTTCTCCATCCAGACCGTCTCGCCGCTGCCGATCACCTGGGCCGAGCACGTCGCGGCGCAGGGCCACTGGGGCGGTGCGCTCCGGGAATACATGAGCGACTACGTGCACTGGGCCTGCCTGGGAGCGCTGTGCGAGTTCCTCCCGCAGCCAGGTAACCGGGTCACGCTCGCGGAAGAAAAGGACCGCTACGGCCTGCCGGTGGCCGAATTCTCCTACTCCAAGTGCGACAACGACCGGGCCCAGGCCAAGGCAGCACAGTCGGTCATGGAGGACATCCTGCATGCCGCGGGCGCGGACGAGGTCATCACCATCCAGCGGTACGCCCACCTGGTCGGCGGGGCCCGGATGGCCCGGGACGAGCGCAGCGGTGTCGTCGACCAGTCCTGCCGCAGCTTCGCGGTGCCGAATCTGTACATCACCGACGGGAGCGTGCTGCCCACCCAGGGCGCGGCCAACCCCGCCCTGACCATTATGGCCGTCGCCGCCCGGGCCGCTGACCAGCTGGCCGCCGGGGCTCGCTCCGGGAGCGCGTCGTGAACGATCCCGCGGTCGAATCCGTGACCGCGGCGGCCTACACGGTGCCCACCGATGCGCCGGAGGCCGACGGCACGCTCGCCTGGGACTCCGTCACGCTGGTACTGGCCCAGGTGCGGGCCGGCGGGGAGCAGGGCATCGGCTGGACCTACGGGTCGCCCGCCTGCGCGGCGGTGATCAGCGGGATGCTGGCCGGCGTCGTGCACGGCCGGCCGGCGCTGGACGTGCCCGGGACCAGCGAGGCCATGATCCGGGCGGCGCGCAACATCACCCGGCAGGGCGTGGCTGGCTACGCGATCTCGGCGCTCGACGTCGCCCTGTGGGACCTTAAGGCGAAGCTGCTCGGCCTTCCGCTGTACCGCCTGCTCGGCGTGGTGCGCGACGACGTGCCGGTGTACGGCAGCGGCGGCTTCACCTGCTATGACGAGGACCAGCTCCGCGACCAGCTGAGCGGCTGGGCGTCCGGGCAGCGCATTCCCCGGGTCAAGATCAAGATCGGGGAATCCTGGGGCACGAACCCGGCGCGGGATGTGGCCCGCATGCAGCAGGCGCGAGCGGCTGTCGGCGATGACGTGGAACTCTTCGTCGACGCGAACGGCGGCTACGGACGCAAGCAGGCGATCCGGGTCATGGACGCCGCTGCCGACTTGGACCTGCGCTGGTTCGAAGAGCCGGTTTCCTCCGACGACCTAGACGGCCTACGCGAGGTCCGTGCCGCCGTCCGCGCCGATGTTACGGCGGGGGAGTACGGCTGGGACCTGTACTACTTCCGCCGGATGTGCGAGGCCGGGGCAGTGGACTGCCTGCAGGCCGACGTGTCGCGGTGCGGCGGCATCACCGAGTGGCTGCGGGTCGCGGCGCTCGCCGCTTCCTACGGCCTGGAGATCTCCGGGCACTGCGCCCCTCACCTGCACGCACACGCTGCCGCGGCCGTCCCTAACCTGCGGCACCTGGAATGGTTCCATGACCACGTGCGGATCGAGTCGACCTTGTTCGACGGCACCCTCGACCCGTCCGGCGGCGTTATCCGCCCCGACCCGGCAGCGCCCGGCCTCGGCATGACCTTCCGGGACGCCGACGCGGAGCGTTACCGCGCAGGCTGACTCTGGCCGAAGGGAGACCTGTCAATCGGTCTGGCGCAGCCACCGGAAGCCGTACCGGCCGAGAGTGATCTCCTGGCCTGCGCTGTACGGCGGGTCGGTGTCACCGAGCATCTGCCGCATCCGTTTCCCCTGATCCGGCTCCTCCGCGCCGTCCGGCAGCCGGACCTTGACGGGCTCGGCTGACAGGTTGTGCAGGGTGACCGTCCGGTCATCGCGCCAGCGTGTCTCGATGGCGAGCACATGTGGGTCATCCATGTCGAGCGTCCGCCACTCGCCCCAGCCGAGTTCCGGCGACTCGCGGCGCACCCGGATGGCCTGAGCCACCCACGAGTACAGCGAGCCGAGGTCATGGCGCTGGTCGGCCACGTTGACCGTGCGGTAGCCGTAGGGTCCATCGGCGTGGACCGGGCGGTACAGCTTGTCGCTGGTGGAGAAGCCGCCGGCCTGCCCGGACGACCACTGCATCGGGTTGCGCACGGCGAGCCGTCCGGGCAGTGACAGGTCCTCGCCCATGCCGATCTCGTCTCCGTACAGCAGGACCGGCGTGCCCGGCAGCGCCATGGTCAGGGCGAGGGCCAGCCGGATTCGCTGCTGGTCGTTGCCCAGCATGGGGGCCAGGCGCCGGCGGATGCCCCGCCCGTAGACCCGGTGCTCCGGTTCGGGCGCGAACGCCGCGAAGACATCCTCGCGCTCGCTGTCGCTGAGCATTCCGAGGTTCAGCTCGTCGTGATGCCGGCAGAAGTTGGCGAACTGAGCTTGCGCAGGATAACTGGGCCGGCTGTTCAGCGCGTCGATCAGCGGTTCGGCGTGGCCGCGGGCGTGCGCGAGCCACTGGGCAGAGCAGGTGCGGAAGTCGAACAGCATCTGCACGCCGTCGCCGTCGTCCACGGCGAAGTAGCGCTGCTGCTCCTGCGGACTGACGTTGGCTTCACCGAGGAAGATGGCATCGCCGCGGCGCCGTTCGAGGAACTCGACCAGCGAGCGCAGGTAGGTGATCGGCTGGTCCTTGGCGCTGGTGCCGATCGTCTCGATCATGAACGGCAGCGAGTCCACCCGGAACCCGGAGATGCCCAGTTCCAGCCACAAGCCGAGGACCTTGTGCATCTCGTCCAGGACGTCCGGGTGGGTGATGTTCAGGTCGGGCATGAAGTCGTAGTACCGGTGCATGTACCACTGCCCGGCCACGTCGTCGTAGGTCCACGTGCTCGTCTGCTCGCCGGGAAACGCCACCTCGCTGGGTTCCTTCTGCTTCGTATCGCTCCACCGGTAGTAGTACCGGTATCGCGAGCCTTGGTCGTGGCGGGACCGCTGGAACCAGGGATGCTGGTTGCTCGTGTGGCTCATTACCAGGTCAACCAGCACGCGGATGCCCAGGTTGTCTGCGGTGCGGATCATCTCGACGAAGTCGCCCAGCGTGCCGAAGCGGGGATCGACGGCGTAGTAGTCGGTGATGTCGTAGCCATCGTCGCCCAGCGGGGACGGGTAGAACGGCATCAGCCACAAGGTGTTGATGCCGAGCCCCCACAGGTAGTCGAGCCGCCGGGTCAGGCCCGCGAGGTCGCCCGTCCCGTCGCCGTCGGAATCCAGCCAGGTCGCCACGTCAGCGCAGTAGATGACGGCGTTCTTCCACCAGAGGTCACTCGTGGCCTTGTCAGTCATGCGGACCGAACTTCCCACGCTCGCGCCACCTAACGCGCCGCGGCGGACATGCTTTCTTTGAGGGTTACCGGTTCAACGTTTGGTGAAGAAGTCGCGGATGCTCCCGAGCAGCAGGGCGGCGGCGGCCAGGATGAGCAGGATGGCTATAGCCGATCGCCAATGGCCCAGAGCTGCCCAGGTAACCAGCCATGCCGCCGCGGCTGCGACGGCAAGCGCGATCAGTCCCGCAATGAATCGGACCAGATGACCTCTGGCGAAGGCTTCCGCACACAGCATCACCACTGCCAAACCGCCGACGGCCGGGAGCAGTGCGCCGAACTGGCCAAGGATGACCAAGGCGAGACCGGTGAGGAGGATTGATGCCGAGATGCCGGACCATATTCGCAGCACCCGGGTACGGGTGCGGGCCGGGTCGACGTTGGGCAGTGCCCGGTGCCGCAGGTGCGCGTGCGGGTCCTCCTGCGGAAGGCCGTGGACAACCGCGCGTGCCAGCGCTTCCCGCTCTTCGGCAAGGGCCTGGCGGCGTACGCGCACCTGCATGAGGGCGGTTTCCAGGGCGGTCAGGGCGGCGGGGTCCCGCCGGATTCCCGTGTTGCTTAGTGCCCGGATGCCGACACGGGCACGGCGCAGTTCGTCGCCGCGGTCATCGAGTTCCGCTGTGACGGCGGCGAGTTGAGCGTCCAGCTCGGTGATCCGGCCCTCGACGGCTTGCTGCTCTGCGGTATGAGACGGTGCCTCCTTATCTAGGCCTGCCCATCCCACCGGGTCAGACCAGCAGAGCCGCACCGCCCCATCGCGCTCGTAACGCGGGCCGGCCGGCGCGCGCTCCCCGCCGAACGGGTCGCCGGTGTCCAGCCCCCACAAGCCCCGGTAGTCACGCACCCATGGCGTCTGGTCATCGATGAGCACCGGGCACCACTTCTTCGCCTCGCCTGGTCCCACGCCGGGACCGTCACCCCGGTGGTAGTCGATGAACGGGAGGCCGAACGAGGTGCCGCTGTACGTACGGGTCCACGGCAGGAGCAGCCGACTGAGGCGGCGCAGCCCGGCGAGCATCCGTCTCAGCGACGGGGGCTCGACGGTGACCAGGTAATCGCCCGGAAGGCAGGCGCCCGAATGCGACCCGGCGCCGACGAAGACGACCGGGTGGGTGTCCCGCCAGCACAGGTCCGGGTCGTCGAACCGGCGGCGCAGATCGTCGCCGGTTTCGTCATGGGAGGAAAACGCGACCCAGGCCGGCCGCGGGGATGAGACCGGCGGGTCCGGCAGGAAAACAGTCACCTGCTCCCAGTCGGCCTCGTGATCGTTCACGCCTGCGAAGGTCGACCGCCAGTCATTCATCGCGTAGAAGAACCAGTACTGCAAGGCGATGAAACCCCGATCGCGGCTGACCCGGCCGTAGTACGGGCAGCTCTCCGGCTCAGCGTGAGCCCGGTAATCCTGCTCGGCCGCAGCCGTGGTGCCACCGGGGACCCGCCCGCGGAGCAGCAGCGACAACCGCATCACCGCGTCGATAAACCGGCTCAGCAAGCCGACCGCGGCGAACCGGCCGCCTCCTCCCGCCAGCCGGGGGCGGCCCGCGTCACGCCGCCACGCGCGGAGCTCTCTTCGGCCGAGCGGCCGCTCCACGAAACGAAGCGCAAAACCCGACCCCGGTGCGCTCATCTGGGCCAGACGAATCGACGTGAGCTCTCCGGGCGCGCACAGCCGCTCCCTGGCGCCGCGTCGGCGCCATCCGCGTCTGGAGCCGGTCCGCCACAGACTGCACCTCTCCAGATAGTCCTCGACCGGCATCGGCAGGAAAAGCTCACCCTTGGTAAAGCGCAGCACCGGTTCGTAGCGGCGTAGCAGCCGCAGATCGTCCGCCGCCCCCACCCAGGCGGCGCAACTCGTCACGTCCGCCGGGAACAGCTCATCACTCGTCATCACGCCGCCGCGACTGCGGCAGCGGCAGCAGCTCCAGGCGGTCAGCGGTCACCACTCCAGTGTGCCGTGCTGGAGGCGGGAACGCGAAGCCATTGCCCGGGCCGCGCCGCGAAGGCGCCCCGGCAACGCAGGCGGGTTCAATCCAGGCGCATCGGCACCCGCCAATCGATATCCTCCCGGTGGACCTTCCAGTACTCGAATGCGGCGGTGGGCAGCCGCCGTAGTTCAGATCTAGCCCCTCTCGCCCAGTGGTTACCCGCACTGTCAGTGAAACTGATAACGGCGATCACGCGAGACCCAGCGGGTGATCCCCCCAGCTTGACATCCACGATAGCGCCGCCGCTCTTAGGCACGCTGATTGTCCATCGCCCGGGTGGAAGCACACCAATCATGACACGGTACTCCGGTTCTTGATCCCACCAGCGCTGGACCTTGTACGAGACCCGCGACAAGAAAACCAGGACGTCGGTCACCGGGTCTTCCGAATTGTTGAGAAGCTCAACGTCGGCAGCCCGGCCACGCAGTTCTGGGGGAAGCCAGGCGTCGCGACGCGGGTCCTCGCTATCCGGGTCCTCGCCATCCGGGTCTTTATGCATTCCGACGAACCACGCCGATATCCTCTCGGCTTGTTGCCTGAGTTCGCGGCGCAAGCGCTCTTTCCGCTCCCCCCGGGCTTCCCACAGCGCGAGGGAGACAGCTGCGACGGTCCCGATCCCGGCCACCCACGTAGAAACGGTGCCCCATTGCACGGCGCTCATATTGCCATCATGGTGGACGGCATGGGCTGTCCGACAGGTCGTTTGAGTGGACAGAAGTGGCGGGCCCACCGCCGAAGGCGCGGGCGGCGACGGCGCTGCGCAAGATGTACGCGTGTTGGCCAGTATGCAGGATGATCGCTTCGTCCAGCCGGGCCGAGGCGCTGTTTCAGCTGGCTCAGACCGCGGAGGTCTTCGCCGCTGATCCGGGAGCGGTCTCCTGCGCCAGGATGGCTACCGCCTCGTCGATATGTGCGTCCGTGTGGCTGGTGTTAAGGAAGAACCGCAGCCGCGCGGCCGCGTCCGGCACGGCGGGGTAGACGATGGGCTGGACGTTCACGCCACGCTGGCGCATCCGGTCGGCTAGCAGCAGTGCGCTGGTCGAGGTGCCGGTGAGGAAGGGGACGACAGGTGCCGGGCCCGGTCCGACCTCGAGCCCCGCCTCGGTCGCGCGCCGGCGGAACAGCTCCGTATTGGCCCGCAGTCGCGCCACCCGTTCTGGCTCGGCGCGCAGTCGGCCGAGTGCGGCAACGGCGGCCCCCGCGGCGGCCGGCGGCAGGCCTACGCTGTAGACAAAGCCCGGTGTGGTGTAACGCAGGTACTCGATGAGCCGGGCCTCACCGGCCACGTAACCGCCACAGCTGGCGAGGGCTTTGGACAGGGTGCCCATCATGATGTCGACGTCTCTCGGCTGGACGCCCCAGTGCTCCAAGGCACCGCGACCGGTCGCGCCCAGCACCCCGAGGCTGTGCGCCTCGTCGAGGTAGAGCATGAAGCCGTACTGGCGCCGAAGCTCGACCAGGCCCGCCAGATCGGCCAGGTCGCCGTCCATGCTGTACACGCCTTCCACAGCCACCAGCACCCTGGGATGTCGGGGCGCCAGCTCGCGCAGTAGCCGGTCGAGCGCGACAAGATCATTATGCGGGAACGGCTGGCGTCGAGCCCCGGACAGCCTGATGCCTTGCATGATGCTGTCGTGGGTGAGCTCGTCATGCAGGGCGAGGTCTCCTCTGCGCAGCAGCTGGCCGATTACCCCGAGGTTGGTGGCATAGCCGCTCACCAGGGTGAGCGCCGCCTCGGCGCCCAGCAGCTCGGCGATGGATGCCTCCAGCTCGCGGTGCAGCGGACGCTCCCCGGAGGCGACCCGGCTCGCCTTGCTGCACCGCCCAGTACCGCGCCGTCTCTGGTCTGGGCGCCGGGTGTGGCAACGGCCGGGCCCGGAGACCGCGCCGGTGGCCTCCTCGAGCACCACATGGACGTTCGTCCCGCCGAAGCCGAACGAGCTGACCCCGGCCCGCCTAAGCGCATCCGAAGACGCTGTCCATGGCTGCGTAGCGCGGGAGATGCGGAACGTTCCGAGCGCCGGGTCCGGTTCGTCGCAGCCGACCTGGGGCGGCACGGTCCCGTGCCGCAGGACGAGCGCCGCCTTAATCAAGCCCGCGATGCCCGCGGCCGACATGGTGTGGCCGATGTTGGCCTTGACCGACGACACTTGGGCCGACGCGTCCAGGCCGAACACCTCGCGCAGGGCGGCAAGCTCGACCGCGTCGCCGGCCGGGGTCGCCGTGCCGTGACACTCCACGAAGCCCACTGTGGCCGGGTCGACGTCGGCGTCACGGTAGGCACGCCGCAAGCTGGCCACCTGGCCCCCCAGCCGCGGTGTCATCGGCCCTTCTGCTCGCCCGTCATTCGAGCAGCCAACGCCCCGGATCACGGCGTAGACGCCGTCGCCGGCGGCGACGGCGTCCGTCAGCCGCTTGAGTACCACGACGCCGGCGCCCTCGCCGAGGACGAAACCGTCAGCGCGCCGGTCGAACGGCCGGCACACGCCCCGCGGTGACACCGCGCCGATGCGGGAGAAGGCGACGAGGTTGTCGGGGACCAGGTTCAGGTAGACGCCGCCCGCGATCGCGAGATCGCAGTGCCCTACCCGCAGGTGCATCACGGCCTCGTGCAGCGCGAGGAGTGCAGACGCGCAGGCCGCGTCCACCACGAGGCTGGCGCCGCCGAGGTCGAACGCGGAACTGACGGCGGCGGCCGCCATGTTGAGCAGGGTGCCGGGCATCGTGTAGCTGCGCGGGGGTGCGATCCCGGCCACAGTCGCGCGGGCCGCGTCGGCATCGAGTGGTGTGCCGAACTCTCCGGCGGCCATCTGCCGTGCCCGGAGCCGGGCGGTCAGCAGATCCCGGTACTCGGCTGCTGAGGCCCCGATGTACACGTCAGTCCGGCGGTTGGGAAACGCGGTGAGACCGGCGTCGCGCAAAGCGTCGTCAGTGAGCACGATCATCAGTCGGTGTTGTGGGTCGGTCACCTCCAGTCGGCGTGGCGCGAGCGGATAATGCTCCATGGGGAACGAATACACGTCGGGTAGGTGAGCGACAATGTCCGTATAGGCGAAGTCGGCGGCGCGCGGATCGTCGGCCGCATACAGCCACGCGTGCCGCCACCGTTGTGGCGAGACTGGCGCCGTGGCCACCCGGCCGGTGCGGATCAGGTTCCAGTACTCGTCAAGGTTCTCGGCGCCGGGAAACCGGCACGCCATGCCGACGACCGCGACCGGTTCGCTCACCGTGTTCGCCTCACTGTGTTCGCCTCGCGGCGGCGGTAAGCAGACCAGGCGGTCCATCGATCTCGGTGACGGCCTCAGCCGGCACGCGGGGCAGGTCGTGGCGCGTCAGTCCTAGCGCCTGCAAGAGCGGCAGCACGACTTCGGTCAAGAAGACCTTGCGGTCGATGCCGGCCGCGCGCATTGCCTCGATTCGATCCGCGTAGTCAGGCAGCAGGTCCTCTGCGGGCATCCGGAAGGTGCGGAGCACGTACGCGATGTCGGCGCGGGTGCCGTCCGGATCATCGGCCAGGTGGAGCGCGACCATCCGCAGGTAGAACCGCGCATGTGCCATCTCGTCGCGTCCGATCAGCCGGTAGAGCTCGGGCAGCACCGGGTCCCCGAGCCGCCTGGCCCACACGCGCTGCTTCCGGTAGATGACGAATGTGGTCAGCTCCTGTAGCGCTCCGTAGATGGTCATCCGGCGGCCGTCGTCATAGGGCGCCCGCCAGCTGCGCGCGAGCACCGTCTCCGCGTAGTCATGCAGCTCGCCGTCGTCGCGCGCGCCGCTGCGGCGCAGGTACTCGCGCAGGGCGAGGGAGTGTTTGGCCTCCTCGTACCCCCAGTTGGCGGCGAACCACGCCCGGCCGTAGTCACCCCGCATCAGGTCTAGATGACTGCGGAGGTAGTCGGGCAGGTACATCTCCACGCCGCAGAAGGTCTCGGCGCACCGGACCAGCCGCGGGTCGGCCGTCCGGCCGGCCAGGCGGTCCCAGGTGATGTCGGTGAAGACGTTCCAGCGCCGGGTCCGCTCCGCACGTTCGAAGAACGTCATGAACTCGCGATGGAACGCCTCACGCAGGGCCCGGCTGGTCATGGCGAGCTAGCCTGAAGCCGGGCGGCCAGGGCCGCCGAGAGATCGCCGATGCTGCCGACCCTGGCGAGTTCTTCGTCCGGCACGCGGACCGACAGCCGTTCTTCGGCCCAGGCAACCAGCTCGAGGGTCTGGAGCGAATCCAAGCCCAGCGTGTCGATGTCAGCATCGAGGTTCAGCGCGGGTGCGGGGCGTCCGGTTACGTGCGCCATCCCGGCGGCGACCAGTGCCAGCAACTCGTCCGTGGTCATAGCGCTCCTACATTTCGTCGATCCGGCGCAGCGACCATTGCGCCATGGACTGGTAGTGCATGCCGAACGCCCTGATGCAGGTGGTCAGGTACCGGTCGTAGTCCACGTAGAGCCGATCGCCCCAGCGCTCCCGGATCTGCTGTTCGTGACCGCGCAGACGGCTGCGCCAGTGCTCGCAGGTGCGGCGGTAGTCTTCGCGCCGCGTCCGCATCTCGAGGATCTCCCAGTACGGGTTGACCGCTACGACGATGTCCTCCATGCGAGGGGTGATGCCGCCGGGGAAGATCTCGTAGGTGACCCATCCGATGTCCCGGATGTCGGCGGCCTGGCGCGGGGAGCGGTTGCGCAGGATGCACTGCAGGGCGAAGTGCGCGCCGGGCCGGCTCCACTCCCAGGCGCGGCGGAAGCTGACCGCGACGTCGGCCTTGCCTGACATCAGCGGCTGAGCTCCCCGGCGAGATAGCGGCGGCGGGTCTCCTGCCGCCGCAGCTTGCCCGAGGTGGTCTTCGGTATGGTGCCCGCGGGTACCCGCACCACGTCGGCGACCGCCAGCCCCACCGACTCGGCCACCGCCATGCGCACCGCCTCCCGCAAGCCATGCAGCGCCCGGTTCGCGCACTCCGCCACCACCACGACCTCCTCGGTCTCGGGTCCGGGGCGGGTGAACGCCACCACGCTGCCTTCGCGTACACCCGGGACGGATGCGGCTGCCCATTCCACCCGGTGCGGGTCGGTGCTGACGCCCCTCGCCACGAGCACATCCTTGGCCCGCCCCGTGATGTACAGGTTGCCGTCGCTGTCCAGGTAGCCGAGGTCTCCGGTACGGAGCCAGCCATCGCGTCGGAAGGCATCAGACGCCGGCTCGTCCAGGTACCCGCCCGCGACCGACGGGCCACGCACCCAGACCTCGCCAATTTCACCGCTGGCCCGCGGCACGCCGGCCGCCTCGACGACCGCTACCTCGTGCCCGGGCACCGGGCGCCCGCAGTCCACGGCGCCGGCCGCGTCGGCTCGCAGCCCGCTCGCGAAGCTCACCGCGAGGGTCGCCTCGGCCAGGCCGTAGGCGGGGGCCAGTGCCGCCGGGTCGAGCCCGGCGGGAGCGTAGGCGGCCAGGAAACGGCTCAGCGCCGTGGCGTTGATGGGCTCCGCGCCGCAGCCAAGCACACGCACGCGCGACAAGTCCAGGTCCTTGGCCTCCGCCGGCCGCACCCGCCGCGCGGCGAGACTGTACGCGAAGCTCGGCCCGAACGTCACTGTCCCTGCGTGTGCCGACACAGTACGCATCCACACACCCGGATCGCGCAGGAACATCGCCGTCGGCAAGAAGACGACCGGCACCCCCGCAGTCAGTGCCGCGCAGCCGAAGCCGACCAGACCCATGTCGTGGTGCAGCGGCAGCCAGGACACGCCGACATCGCGAATCGGGTTGAGAGCAATACCGGCGCCGATGGCGGCGCAGTTAGCGGCCAGCGAACCACGGGTTACCTGTACAGCCCGGGGCCTTCCGGTGCTCCCGCTGGTGAATTGCAGGTATGCAGGCTCATCCCATGACAGCCATACGGGTGCCGGGTGAGGTGGCACACCCGATAGCTCCTCGATCGCGACCAAGGGGACCTCAGCCGCCAACTGGCTCAGGGCACGAAGGGACGCCGCCGATCCGCACAGCAGGCGTGGACGCGCCTGCGCGAGCGACCCTTCAACCCCCGCGCGCCACGCGTCTCGGCGGCCCAGGGAAGGCGGCGGGGGAAGCGGCACGGCGACCCCACCCAGCCACAGCAAAGCGAGGAAGGTCGGCATGAATGCATCCGCCTCGCCGGCGAGCAAGCCGACATGATCACCGGCCACCACGCCGCGCTCGGCCAGCGCGCCGGCCCGTCGAGCCACTTGCTCACGCAGCTGGTCGCGGGTCAACGAAAGGCCCGGGCCGTCGCTACGCACATAGATGTGAGCCCGCCGGTCATCGCCACGGTACGACGCCAGCACATCAGCGACCCAGGACAGACCCTCCATAACGTCCCTGCATCCGCGGACCTCGAGCGCGTCCCCGCCATCGTCACAGCCCCGAGTCTGTTCAAGTCGCTGAAACCGCGCTGACGCGGCGCTGAAACGCGACGCCCTCAAGCAGGTGAGCACGGCTGGCGAGCTCGCGTCGTAGTCAGCGATCCAGGGCCGCATCACCGAACGCCCGGAAACCGCCGCCCCCCGCGCGCTGCCGACTCCTGTGATGCCCGTGCTCACCGCCGAAGACCGCGCGCTCGCCCGCGCCAGCGACGCCGAGTCGACGGCATGAGGCGCCCGGCGTGCCCCTGAGCCGTGGTCCACCTCGTCGGCGCCTACAGCCAGCGCATGGTCGCCGTCCTCATCGACGGACTACGCTACGGCACCGATACGAGCCGGTCTCGCCCATGAGTCCCGCACGGCATAGTCGCTGGTCAGCAGCGCATGCAGGCTTGGAAAGCGCACTGGGAGCAACCCGCAGAAGTCCGGATCTGTCCTACGCCATCCCGACCAGGCCTGAGGCTGCCAGGACGGCAGCATAGCCTCGGCCCGGCACCCGGTGGGGGATACGCCGGGTATGCCAGGATGAACCGCATGCCTCCCGTTCCCGAGAATTCTGCTCCGCCCGCAGATCCGGCCGTGGCCAACGACTATGACAGCTTCGCCGGGGCGTACTCGGCCGAAACCGAGGCCAACCTCATAAATGGCTATTACGCGCGGCCTGCGATCCTGGCCCTGGCCGGGGACGTGGCTGGCCGCCGGATCCTCGACGCTGGCTGCGGCTCCGGCCCGCTGTTCGCGGCGCTGCGCGACCGGGGCGCCATCGTGACCGGCATCGATGCCAGTACCAAGATGCTGGAGCTGGCCCGGCGGCGGCTCGGCGCCGACGCCGCCCTGCAGGTGGCCGATCTGGGCAGCCCGCTGCCGTTCACCGACGGTGCGTTCGACGATGTCGTCGCATCCCTGGTGCTGCACTACCTGGAGGACTGGGGGCCGGCGCTAGCAGAGCTGCGCCGCGTACTCAAGCCCGGCGGCCGGCTGATCGTGTCCGTCGACCATCCCTTCGCAATTGCCCTCATGCACCGCGAGGCCGGCCGCAAGGCCGACTATTTCGCGACCTCCAACTGGACCGCCGAGTGGACCATGGGCGGGCAGAGCGCCCGGATGAGTTTCTGGCACAGGCCGCTGCACGCGATGACCGACGCCTTCACCGCAGCCGGCTTCCGGATAGCGGTCGTCAGCGAGCCAGAGCCCGCGCCGGCCGCCGGCGAGCTGTTCCCCGACGAACTCGCGGCCAAGCCGAGGTTCCTGTGCTTCCTGTTCTTCGTCCTGCAGGCCGGCTAACGCCGCGTGGCGGCACCCGCCGGTTCTTCTATCATCCGGGCCGCAATCCCGGCTTCGCTCCTGCAGCGCAGGGTTCTCGGTGACGACGCGCGCCGGGCCGTGCTCGCAGCGAAGAGGTCATCAGCAGACCAGCACGACCGAGCTGGTGTACCGCCGCGAGCTGCGCTGCCGGGCGCTGGTTGGGGCTGAACCTCGCCCTGCCGCACTGAGCTCGGGTGCATCTGTGCCGCATTCTGTGATTTGCATACCTGACCCCGCTGCGTCCGTTCCTGCCTCTCGTTCGTCGAGGAACGGGCACGACGTGCCTTCCTCCTCGGCGTGGGCTACCCTGCCGATCGCCCGCTGCGCCCCATCGCCAAGTCCAGCCGTCGTCCGCCGGGCGAGCTGATCCACCACGGCAGCTGGTAGCTCGCCGTCAGCGAAGATCCCGGCCGGGGATCGAGCACAGCCCGGTCCTCCCACGGCACCGGCCCGAAGGGCCTCCAGAGAGAATCCGATCCACATGCATTTGCACACTTATATAACTGAGTTAGCGTTAGCAGCAGAGCTCAGCAGGGCTCCCAGGGTGGCATGTGATCTGCGCGGGAGTGGTTGATGACCGCACGCGAGACGGCCAGGCTCCACGCCCGCGCGTGGCGGGCGGAGACCTGTCACGCTGCGCGGATGACCGTAGCCCTCCGGCACCATCGAACCCGCCTTTCCCCAGTTCCGGTACTTCCAGGGAGCGTCTCGTGAACAAGCCGGTTTCGGTCCCCGAGCAATTCGACGCGGTGGTGGTGGGCGCAGGTTTCTCAGGCCTGTACATGCTCTACCGGCTACGCCAGCTCGGGCTGTCGGTGAAGGTCTTCGAATCGGCAGGCGATGTCGGCGGAACGTGGTACTGGAACCGCTACCCCGGCGCTCGCTGTGACATCCCCACCACGGACTACACCTACAGTTTCGACCCGGAACTGGAGAAGGAGTGGACCTGGTCGGAGAAGTACGCCACGCAGCCGGAAATCCTGGAGTACCTCAGGTTCGTGGCGGACCGCCACGGGCTGCGTTCCGACGTCGAGTTCTCCGCCACTGTCACCTCCGCCCGCTGGGACGAGCCGGAGCAACGGTGGAGGATCACCACCGGCCACGGGCAGGAGATCCGGTGCCGGTACTACATCATGGCCACCGGCTGCCTTTCGATGCCTAAGTCACCCGACATCCAAGGCGCCGGCCGTTTCGCCGGCCAGGTCTACTTCACCAGCCGCTGGCCTCACGAGGGGGCTGACTTCACGGGCCAGCGAGTCGCGGTCATCGGCACCGGCTCGTCGGGCATCCAGTCCATCCCGCTCATCGCCCGCCAGGCCAGCCAGCTCACGGTCTTCCAGCGCACGGCGAACTTCTCCATCCCGGCGCACAACGGCCCCGCCCCGGCCGACCGGCTGAAGCAGCTGGGCGAGGACCGCGACGGGTACCGGCATGCCGCCCGGTGGTCCCGCGGAGGGATTCCCGTTGAGCCGACCGATGTCCTCGGCGTCACCGCCAGCGAGGCGGTCCGCCGGGAGCGCTTCGAGGCGGCATGGGAGCAGGGCGAGCTGTTCGGCATTCTCAACGTCTTCGCCGACCAGGGCGTGAACCCGGCTTCCAACGACATCGTGGCCGAGATGATCCGCGAGAAGATCCGCTCGACCGTGCAGGATCCCGGGACCGCCGAGGCGCTCTGCCCGCAGGACCACTACTTCGGTACCAAGCGGCCGTGCCTGGATACCAGCTACTTCGAGACCTACAACCTGCCGCATGTCCGGCTCGTCGACCTGGGTAAGCAGCCGATCGTCAGCATCACCGAGGATGGCATCGAGACGGCGGACGAGTCGTTCGGCTTCGACGCCATCGTATACGCCACCGGCTTTGACGCCATGACAGGCGCCCTGGTAGCTGCGGACGTCGCCGGCCGGGACGGCCTGTCCTTGAAGGACAAGTGGGCGGCCGGGCCCTCCACGTACCTGGGGCTCATGACCGCCGGGTTCCCGAACTTCTTCATGCTCACCGGACCCGGCAGCCCTTCCGTCCTGTCGAACATGACCGTGTCGATCGAGCAGCACGTCGACTGGGTGGCCGGGTGCCTCGAGGACCTGCGCGAAGAAGGCTTCGAGACGATCGAGCCGACCGTGCTCGCCGAAGCCGGCTGGGACCAGCATGTCCAGGACTGCGCCGCCATTACCTTGTATCCCACCGCCAACTCCTGGTACATGGGCGCCAACGTCCCCGGCAAGCCGCGCGTGTTCCTGCCCTACATCGGCGGGGTGAACGCCTACCGGCAGGCGTGCGACGAGGTGATCGCACAGGGCTACCTCGGATTCCGGATGACCGGCCCCGGCGGGACCCGGTGCCGGGACGGGGTAATCCACCGCATGCAGCCCGATGTCGCCATGGTCATGGAACTAGTAGCTGCGATGGGCATGCCGCCCATGGACACCCTGTCGGCCGCCGACGCGCGGGCCCTGATGGCGGCCACTGCACAGACCCGGCCGCCGGGTCCCGAGGTGGGCGAGGTCACCGACGGAGTGATCCCGGTTCCGGCTGGGGAGCTGCCGTACCGGCTGTACCGCCCGGCGGCGCCACCCGAGGGCCCGCGCCCGCTGGTGGTGTACTTCCACGGCGGCGGCTGGGTACTCGGCGACCTGGATTCGGACGACCCGCTATGCCGGGACCTTTGCGCGCGCTCGGGTGCCGTGGTCGTGTCGGTGAATTACCGCCACGCCCCCGAGGCTCGCTTTCCCGCCGCCGCGCAGGACGCCTTCGCGGCCGTGCAGTGGGTGGACGCCAACGCTATCGAGCTGGGCGGCATTCCCGGTCAGCTCGCCGTCGCCGGCTGGAGCGCAGGAGCCAACATCGCCACCGTCGCGTGTCAGCTGGCCCGCGACGCCGGAGGCCCGCACATCTCGGGGCAGCTGCTGATATGCCCTGTCGTGGACTCGGACATGACCCGGCCGTCCTACGAGGAAAACGGCGACGGGTACATCCTCACCACCACGCTGATGCGGTGGTTCTGGGATCACTACGCCGATCCGGCCGACCGCGGCGACCCCCGCGCCGCCCCATTGCGCGGCGACCTGGAAGGTCTGCCCCCAGCCTGCATCGTCGCTGCGGACTTCGACCCGCTGCGTGACGAGGGCGTTGCCTACGCGCGCGCCCTAGAGGCCGCCGGAGTACCGGTCCGCCTCGCCCGGGCCCGCGGACACACCCACACGTCGGTGACCATGGTCGGCGTGGTCATCTCCGGGGCGCCGGTACGCGCCGAGATCGGAGAGGCGCTCAGGAATTTCTTCCCATCCGCCGAACCACAGGAGCATGTGAGCTAGTCGCTGGCTTCGCCAGCCGCCTCGATCCCGTTCCGGCCCTCAACCCAGCTGGTAAAACGTGCCTGGATCGACGCAACATCAGGCGCGGCTTCTGGCATCACGGGCCGATCCGCCTGGGCGGTGTTTCTCTAGGAGGGGTCTGCGG